>ERZ795062.297-NODE-297-length-44513-cov-13.798664_pt1 | contig 44513 bp, 41 predicted proteins | sample MGYA00375146_ERZ795062 | MGnify/ENA primary metagenome ERZ795062 (study PRJEB30191, sample SAMN05720281) | activated sludge metagenome | isolation source: Anaerobic digester | place: USA | collected 2015-07-16 ...
GCGCCCCGCCACCTCGACGCGCTGACCGGCATCCGCGGGATCGCGGCCTGGGGAGTGGTGCTTTACCATATCCGGCTCTCGCTCACCGCGCTGCTGCCCGAGCCGGTGATCGCGGCGCTGGGCAAGGGCTATCTCGCGGTCGACCTGTTCTTCATCCTCTCGGGCTTCGTGATCTGGTACAATTACGCCGCGCGCCTGCGGGATGGCGGCTGGCACGAGGCACGTCTGTTCCTGTGGCGGCGTTTCGCGCGGGTCTGGCCGCTCCACGGCGCGATCCTGGCGGTGTTCGCGGTCTTTGCCGGCCTGCTGCTGGTGACGGGGCGTGACGCCTCGGGATATCCGCTGGGCGAACTGCCACTGCACGTCCTGCTGATCCAGAACTGGGGGCTGACGGGTGAACTGGCGTGGAACCACCCGGCGTGGTCGATCAGCACCGAATTCGCCGCCTACCTGCTGTTCCCGCTGCTGGTCTTTGCCGCGCCGTGGGAGCGGATGCCCGCGCCCGTACTGCTGCTGCTGGCCGGGCTGCTCGCGATCGTTCTCTACCTGTTGTTCGCCCTGACCGGGCGCGACAACCTTGGCGCGGACATCCCGCAAATGGGTCTCTGGCGCTGTCTTGCGGGCTTCGCGATGGGCATGATCCTCTGCCTGCTGTGGGGCCGCTGGCGGGATGCGCCGCTTGGCGGAGCTTTCGCCGCGCTCGCCTGCGCCGGGATCGTGGCGATCGCCTGGACCTTCGACCTGCCGGAAACCGCCTGGGTTCCCGCAGCCTTCTTTGCGGGCCTTCTGGCGCTCGCGCTGGGTAAGGGGCCGGTCGTGAGGCTGCTCGGCGGCAAGGCGCTGACCTGGCTTGGGGAGGTCAGCTATTCGACCTACCTCGGGCATTTCCTGCTGTTCATCCTCTACAAGATCGCCTTCGTCAATGCCTCGCTCCAGCTCGGCTGGGCGGGCCTGACCGGCTATCTGGCGTTGGTCCTCGCTGCCTCGGCAGGGCTCTATTATGGGCTGGAAAAGCCGGCGCAGCGCTGGCTGAACCGGCGCCCCCCGCGCTGGGCGCAGGCCCCCCAACCGCTAGCAGCCGAGTGATTCGCGCTTCCTCATCAAGGCAGGGATGACCTTGCCGTAGCGGCACGCCGGACCACGTTGCACTGGCGCGCGGCTTGGGCCATGACTGCGCCTTTCCAGCCATGAGAGGAGAGGCGCATGACTCCGCAGGAACTGCAGGCCAAGGTTGGCCAGGATATCGGGACTTCGGACTGGTTCGAGGTGACCCAGGAACGCATCAACAAGTTCGCCGAGGCGACCGGCGACTTCCAGTTCATTCACATCGACGAGGAAAAGGCCAAGCTGACCCCGTTCGGCGGGACCATTGCCCACGGCTTTCTGACCCTGTCGCTGATCCCGGTGCTGGCCGCGATGACCGAAGGCGCGCGCGTTACCGACGTCAAGATGGGCGTCAATTACGGCGGCAACAAGACTCGTTTCATCTCGCCGGTCCGCTCGGGCAAGCGGGTTCGCGCCCACATCAAGCTGCTCGACCTGGTCGAGAAGCGCCCCGGCCAGTGGCAGCAGACCAATGAATACACCATCGAGATCGAGGGCGAGGAAAAGCCCGCGCTGATCGCCGAATGGGTGATGCAGTTCTTCGTCTGATCCGGTTCCTCCCCGGGATGGATTCGACATCAGCAAACCAAGGAATTTCCTATGTCACGTGACGCAGTCATCGTCGCCGCAGCCCGCACCCCCATCGGCCGGGCCTATCGCGGCGCCTTCAATGCCACCCCGGGCGCCACGCTCGGCGCGCTCAGCCTGGAAGCGGCGATTGCCCGCGCCGGGATCGAAGGCGCGGAAGTCGACGACGTGGTTTGGGGCTCGGCGCTCCAGCAGGGTGCGCAGAGCGGCAACATCGGTCGCCAGGTCGCCCTGCGCGCGGGCCTGCCGGTCACCGTTTCGGCCATGAGCATGGACCGCCAGTGCTCCTCGGGCCTGATGTCGATCGCCACGGCCAGCAAGCAGGTTGTGTTCGACCGGATGGACGTGGTTGCCGCCGGCGGCCAGGAATCGATCAGCCTGGTCCAGACCAAGGACATGCGCGTCCAGCCCGACCCCTCGCTGATGGCGATGCACCAGGCGATCTACATGCCGATGCTCCAGACTGCCGAGATCGTCGGCAAGCGCTATGGCATCGGCCGCGACGCCTGCGACGAATATGCCCTGCAGTCGCAGCAGCGCACCGCCGCCGCCCAGGCCGCAAACCTGTTCGCGGACGAGATCGTCCCCTGCACCGCGACCATGGCCGTGACCAACAAGGAAACCGGCGAAGTCACGATGAAGGAAGTGACGCTGGCGAAGGACGAGGGCAACCGCCCCGAGACCACGCTTGAGGGTCTCAAGTCGCTCGGCCCGGTGCTGCCCGACGGGATCGTTACCGCCGGCAACGCCAGCCAGCTGTCGGACGGTTCGGCCGCCGTGGTGGTGATGGAAGCCGCGCTCGCCGCCAAGAAGGGCCTCGCCCCGCTTGGCCGTTATGTCGGCATGGCGGTCGCTGGCACGGAGCCCGACGAAATGGGTATCGGCCCGGTCTTCGCGATCCCCAAGCTGCTGAGCCGCTTTGGCGTCAGCATGGACGATGTGGGCGTCTGGGAACTCAACGAGGCCTTCGCCGTCCAGGTGCTCTACTGCCGCGACCGGCTGGGCATTCCCGATGACCGTCTTAACGTCAACGGCGGCTCGATCGCCATCGGCCACCCCTATGGCATGACTGGCGCGCGCTGCACGATCCATGCCCTGATGGAAGGCAAGCGCCGCGGCGCGAAGTACGTCGTCGTGACGATGTGCGTCGGCGGCGGCATGGGCGCAGCCGGGCTGTTCGAAGTCCTCTGACAAGGCTTCCCGCGCCGCCGGATCGATCCGGCGGCGCGGGAAGTGCGTTTTCGGCGCTATCTCTCGCGGCGCACGGCTTTCCCGGTCCGGCGCCGACCCTGAACCCCTCCTTGCCAAATTCCCGCCCCGCGCTCATCCTGATGGTGCTGGCTGCATCAGGGAAAAGGCGCCATGACCGGGCAATTGAGCATCGCCGAAATCCTGGGCCTTGCGGCCAGCGTCAGCCTGCTGTCCGGCTGGCGGCTCTACCTCTGCGTGCTGGCAACTGGCCTCGCCATGCATTTCGACCTGTTGCCGCTGCCCGAACATCTCGCGGCGCTGAAAGTGCTGGCCAGTCCCTGGGTGATGGGGGCGGCGGGGCTTGCCGCGGTGGTCGAATTCCTGGCCGACAAGATCGCCTGGCTCGATAGCGCCTGGGATACGCTCCACACCGTGATCCGGCCGCTGGGCGGGGCGCTGCTGGCGCTGGCGGTGATCGATCCGGCCGATCCGGCGACGCAGGCGATCGCCTTCATCCTGGGCGGCGGGGCAAGCCTGCTGGCCCACGGCGGCAAGGCCAGTGCGCGGGCGGCGGTCAACACCAGCCCGGAGCCGTTCAGCAACATGGCCGTTTCCACCGCCGAAGACATCCTGACGGGCGGCCTGCTCGTCCTCGCCTATGCCTACCCCGTTGTCGCCGGGGGCGTGGCCCTGATGCTGCTGGCTCTCACCATCTGGCTGCTGCTGCTCGCCCGCAAGGTGCTGAACCGGCTGTTCGCCGGCGGGAGGCCTGTGCCCTAGGCGACCACCTTGAGCGCCGGGCGGTCGTGCCGGGCGATCCATTCCTCCAGCACAGGGGCGATCTGCTCGCGCCACTTGCTGCCATTGAAGATGCCGTAGTGGCCGACTTCCGGGGCGAGGTGATACTTCTTCTTCGCCGCCGCGAGCCCGGTGGAGAGGTGGAGCGCGGCCCGGGTCTGGCCGATCCCGGAAATGTCGTCGCGCTCACCCTCCACGGCCAGCAGCGCGGTGTCCCTGATCTTGCCGAGGTCGACCGTCTTGCCGCGATGCACGAAGGTGCCGTTGGGCAGCGAATGCTTCTGGAATACTTCCTCCACGGTCTGGAGGTAGTAGGCCGCGTTGAGATCGCAGACCGCGCGGTATTCGTCGTAGAAGGTCTTGGTGGCATCGGCACTTTCGCCGTCGCCGTCCACCAGGTGCTTGAACATGTGGTAGTGGCTGAGCATGTGGTTGCCCAGGTTCATGCTCATGAACCCGGCCAGCTGCATGAAGCCCGGATAGACCTGCCGGCCCGCGCCGGGATATTGGAGAGGCACGGTGCCGATCACCGTATGGCGGAACCATTCGATCGGGCGCTGCATGGCCAGGTCGTTGACCGTGGTCGGTGCCTCGCGCGTGTCGATCGGCCCGCCCATCATGGTCAGGCTGGCCGGGCGGCAGGGATGATTGGCCTCGTTCAGGATCGCCGTGGCGGCGAGCGCCGGGACCGACGGCTGGCACACCGCCAGCATGTGGGCGCCCGGGCCGACGTGCTCGATGAAGCCGATCACGTAGTCGATGTAGTCGTCCAGATCGAACTCACCTTCCTTCAGCGGCACCATCTTGGCGTCGGCCCAGTCGGTGATGAACACCTCGCAGCGTTCGATCATCCGCGCGACCGTGCCGCGCAGCAGGGTGGCGAAGTGGCCGCTCATCGGGGCGACGATCAGCAGGCGCGGCGCGTTTTCGGGCAGGCCCGGGTGGGTGAAGCGCAGCAGGTTGCCCCACGGGCGGTGGACGACGATTGCCTCGGTCACGGGGTGGACCGTGCCGTCCACTTCCACCGTCTCGATGTCGAAAGCCGGCTTGCCATAGGCGGCGCTGGCATGGGCGAAGACTTCCAGCGCGGAGGCCATGACCGGCGCGAGGCCGGTGTAACCGAACGGCAGGGCCGGATTATTGAGCATCTGCGCCCCGACCGAGGCCCAGGTGCTGGCGGCGTTCATCCATGAACGCTGGAGTTCGTAAGCGGTGTAAAGCACGGATAAGTCCCCTGCTGTCCGGCCATTGCCGGAAATCCTGGCGTCACCGTGCCGTCAAATCGCCTATTGTGCAATGCACAATTTTGCACTGCACTGCACAAGCGGCTGCGCGCATTTCCCGCTTACGCGCCTTCGTGAAAGTGCTAGGGCGCGGCAATGAGTTCCGAACCGGATGGCGCAGAAACCGCGCTGAGCCCTGCCAGCGAACCCGAAGCAAAGCCGGCGCGGACGCTCGGCCCGCTGCGCATGATCTGGCGCGAGACGGCAAAGTATCCCAGGCAGGTGGGCATCGCCCTGCTGGCGCTGCTGACCACGTCCACTGCGACCATCGCCATCCCGGCCCGCTTCAAGGTCATCGTCGACCAGGCCTTCGGGCCGGGCGCCAATGCCCAGACCATCGCCACTTCGTTCCATTACCTGCTGATGATCGTGGTGGTGCTGGGCCTGGCTACTGCGCTGCGCTTCTACTTCGTGTCCTGGCTGGGTGAACGGGTGGTGGGCGATATCCGCTTCCGGGTGCAGTCCAACCTGCTGCGCCTGCCCCCCAGCTTCTTCGAGGCTAACAGTCCCAAGGAAATCTCGTCGCGGATGACTTCCGATACGGCGGTGATCGAACAGGTTGTGGGAACCACCGTATCGGTGGCGCTGCGCAATCTCATCACCGGGATTGGCGGGATAACCTACCTGTTCTTCCTGGCGCCCAAGCTGACGGCGATCCTGGTGCTGGGCATTCCACTGGTGATCCTGCCGATCACCTGGTTCGGGCGGCGGCTGCGCAATGTCTCGCGCACCAGCCAGGACCGGGTGGCCGATATCGGCGCGCGCACTGCCGAAGTGCTGGGCGCGATGCGGGTGGTCCAGGCCTTCAACCAGGAGGAGCATGAACGCTCCGCCTTCAGCCGGGTGGTGGAGCAGACCTTTGCCACGGCCAAGCGCCGCATCCTGATCCGCGCGGTGATGACCGCCGTGGTCATCCTGCTGGTGTTCGGCGGGATCACCATGCTGATGTGGGAAGGCGCGCTGAGCGTGGCCGAGGGCAAGGTTTCCGGCGGCACGATCGCCGCCTTCGTCTTCACCGGCGGGATCGTCGCCGGGGCCTTTGGTGCGCTGACCGAGGTTTACGGCGACCTGCTGCGCGGCGCAGGCGCCGCCAGCCGCCTCAACGAATTGCTGAACGAGCGCCCCCTGATCGCTGCGCCCTCCCGCCCGCAGACCCTGCCCGAACCGGCGCGGGGCAAGCTGGCGTTCGAGAATGTCAGCTTCCGCTATCCCACGCGGCTTGAAATGGCCGCGCTGGCCGATTTCACCCTGACCGTGGAACCGGGCGAGACGGTGGCGATCGTCGGCCCCTCGGGCGCGGGCAAGTCGACCCTGTTCCAGCTGGCCGAGCGGTTCTACGATCCGCAGGCGGGAACCATCAAGCTCGACGGGGTGCCGCTGACCGCGGTCGATCCGGCCGAGGTCCGCCGCCGCATGGCGCTGGTCCCGCAGGAAGGCGTGCTGTTTGCCGCCAACGCGCGCGACAACCTGCGCTATGGCAACTGGGCGGCAAGCGACGAGCAGATCTGGGAAGCGGCCCGCGCCGCCAACGCGGAAGCCTTCCTGCGCGAACTGCCCGAGGGGCTGGACACGTTCCTGGGCGAAGGCGGGGCGCGCCTCTCCGGCGGACAGCGTCAACGCATCGCCATTGCCCGCGCCGTGCTGCGCGAGGCGCCGATCCTGTTGCTCGACGAAGCCACCAGCGCGCTCGACGCCGAAAGCGAGCGGCTGGTCCAGGACGCGCTCGACCGGCTGATGCAGAGCCGCACCACGCTGGTCATCGCCCACCGCCTTGCCACCGTGCGCGGGGCGGACCGGATCGTGGTTATGGACAAGGGCCGGATCGTCGAACAGGGCACCCATGACGAACTGACCCGCGCTGGCGGGCTCTATGCGCGCCTCGCCGCGCTGCAATTCGATGAACGCGCCTTCGCGGCGGCGGGAGACCAATAGTGGACACCATAGTTACCGCGATCCTGCTCGGCATCGTCGAGGGGGTGACCGAGTTCATCCCGGTGTCCTCCACTGGCCACCTGGTGCTCGCTTCCGAAGTCTTCGGCTATGATGCCAAGACCTGGGCGGTGTTCAACGTGGTGATCCAGCTTGGCGCGATCCTGGCCGTGGTGGTGCAGTATTGGCGCACTTTCTGGGCGGTCGGCATGGGCCTGCTGCGGCTGGAGCCGATGAGCATTGCCTTCGTGCGCAACATCCTGCTCGCTTTTCTGCCCTCGGCGGTGTTGGGCCTGCTGCTCAAGGACTATATCCACATGCTGCTCGCCAGCCCGCTGGTGGTGGCCTGGGCGCTGATTCTGGGCGGCATCGCGATTCTCGCCATCGAACGCTGGGCCAAGCCTGGCGGCCCCAGCGGCGTGGCGCAACTGCCTGCCCGGCAGGCTCTTGGCGTGGGGTTGTTCCAGTGCATTGCGATGATTCCGGGCGTCAGCCGGTCGGGCGCGACGATCATGGGCGCTCTTTCCATGGGGATCGAGCGGCGCACGGCGGCGGAGTTCAGCTTCTTCCTGGCCATCCCGACCATGCTGGGGGCAACCACGCTGGAACTGATCGATAACCGCGCCGAGCTGATGGCCGGCACCGGTCCGGTCGGCTGGACCGAGATCGCAGTGGGCTTTGCCGTGTCGTTCGTGGTCGCCCTGGCGGTGATCCGGATGTTCGTCGCCTATGTCAGCCGGGCGGGCTTTGCTCCCTTCGCCTGGTACCGGATCGTGGCAGGTGCGCTGGCTGTGTTCCTGTTGATGCGATGAGGCGGATCAGACCGGTTTCGCCCCGCTGCCCCGCCCGCCGCGCAGGAGATATTCCTGCGTGCCGCGGTGGAGTACGTCGTCGACATCGATCACGGCCGTGTTGGCATAGGTGAAGCCGGGGCCGAGGCTGCGGTAGAGCCGGTCGAAATCCCGCTCGACCGTATCGTGGTAAAGCTCGGCAAAGCTCTCGATCACGAAATAGGTCGGTTGCAGGTCGTCGATCACGTAGTCGGTGCGCATTACCCGGTCGACGTTCAGCATGATCCGGTTCGGGCTCTCCGCCTCCAGGCAATAGACCGCCTCGGTCGGCCCCGAGAGGATCCCCGCACCATAGGCGCGCAGACCGTCCGCCTCCTGAATCAGCCCGAATTCCACCGTGTACCAGTACAGCGCGCCGAGCGCCTTCAGCCGGTTGTATCGCATCGCTTTCCAGCCGGCGCGGCCATATTCCTGCATGTAGTTGGCGAAGGTCGAATCGGTCAGCATCGGCACGTGCCCGAACACATCGTGGAACACATCCGGTTCCTGGATGTAGTCGAAGCATTCCCGGCTGCGGATGAAATTGCCCGCCGGGAAGCGCCGGTTGGCGAGGTGCCAGAAGAATACGTGGTCAGGGATCAGCATTGGCACTGGCACCACGCTCCACCCGGTCAGCGCGCCCAGCTCTGCCGAAAGGCGGGCGAAGTCCGGAACTCCGCCGCGTCCGAGGTCGAGCTTGTCGAGACCGCGAAGGAAGGCGCTGGCGGCGCGGCCCGGCAGGACTTCGAGCTGGCGGGCGTAGAGGTCGTCCCACACGCCGTGCTCCTCGGTGGTGTAGGCGTGCTGCGCGGGCTCCAGCCAGTCTTCGCCGACCTGCGCGGGCCGCTGCAGCGGAGCGGTGAACACGTCCGGACCGGGATCGGGCAGGTGGGCGAAGGTTGCGTCCGACATGGTTGCAATTGTAACTTTACGGGATCGGGACGGCAACGCCGAATCGCTGGTGTTGCGGACCGGGCCAAGGCGGCGCAAGCTCGATACGAAAAGGGAGTCCCAGCCCATGAAGCGCGAGAAATTCGAAAAGCACTATGCCCCGCTCGAGGAGGAACTGGTCGCCATGGCCCGCTGGGCGGCGAAGACCGGCGCGCGCGTGCTCGTCCTGTTCGAAGGGCGCGACACCGCCGGCAAGGGCGGGGCGATCCAGGCCGTCGCGCGCCCGCTCAACCCGCGTCAGTGCCGGATCGCGGCACTGGCAAAGCCGTCCGAGCGCGAGCGGAGCGAGTGGTATTTCCAGCGCTATGTTCCGCATCTCCCGGCGGCCGGGGAAATCGTGCTGTTCGACCGTTCGTGGTACAACCGCGCGGGGGTGGAAAAGGTCATGGGCTATGCCAGCGAGGCGCAGGTTGCCGCCTTTCTGCAACAGGCCCCGGTGTTTGAACGGCAGCTTGTCGAGGACGGGATCCTATTGTTCAAATACTGGCTGACGACCGATCAGGCCCGCCAGGAAGAACGCTTTGCCGAACGGCTGGCGGACCCGCTCAAGCGCTGGAAGCTCTCGCCGGTCGATCTGGCCGCGCGGACGAAATATGCCAACTACACCGCCGCGCGCGAGGCGATGCTGGCGGCGACTCACACATCCCACGCCCCCTGGACCCTGGTCGATTTCAACGACCAGCGGCGGGGACGCCTGACCCTGATTCGCGATCTGCTCGACCGATTGCCGGATATGCAGGTCGAGCCAGACGAGATCGAATGGCAGCCGCTGGGTCACGATCCGCTGGTGGAGAGCTACGGCGTGCTCCAGCCGATCGAACCATTCGGGGGCAAAGCTGCGCGGCCTTGACTTTGGCGCCCTACTGCCGCATTGGCGCGGGCCTTCGGGGCGGCCTTTTGCGCCGCCTCGCGTGTTTTTGTGCGGCTTCGGCTGCGATTCGGAAAGTTCAGGACAAACGCCATGGCGAAGCCCGCAACCGTCAAGATCCGGCTGGTTTCCACTGCCGACACCGGTTTCTTCTATGTCACCAAGAAGAACCCGCGCAACACGACCGAAAAGATGGTCTTCAAGAAGTACGATCCCGTCGTGCGCAAGCATGTCGAGTTCAAGGAAGCCAAGATCAAGTAAGTTCAGCGCGAGTTCAAACCCCGTCTGACAGGACGCGTGGCATGAACCGTATGAATCTTACCCGCTCGATAGCAGGTGCCGCCGTTTCGGCGGCGCTTGTCGTTTCCGCGCCGCTGGCGTCTCCGGCCCTGGCCCAGGCGCCTGCCGCCGCTGCCCAGGGCGATCTTGTCGGCGCCGTTGCCGCGCTGCGAGCGATCGGCACGATGCGGGCCGATTTCGTCCAGACCGATCGCAATGGCCAGCGCCTGCGCGGCGTGCTGACGCTCAAGCGCCCCGGCAAGATCCGCTTCCAGTACGAAAAGGGCGTGCCGATCCTGATCGTCTCGGACGGCAGCGCGCTCAGCTTCGTCGATTACGAGGTGCGCCAGGTCCAGCGCTGGCCGATCAGGAACAGCCCGCTTGGTGCGCTGCTCGATCCCAATCGCGACGTGATGCGCTTTGGCAAGCTGGTGCCTTCGGGCCAGCCGGGCGTGGTCAGCGTGGAAGTACGCGACAAGGCTCATCCCGAATACGGGGTCATCACCCTCGTCTTCATCCGCAAGCCTGGCGCGCCCGGTGGGATGGAGCTGTCGAGTTGGGCCTCGCTCGATTCGCAGAACACCCGCACGATCGTCAGCCTGTCGAATCAGCAGTATGGCGTGGCGGTGCCGGACAACACATTCCGCTTCAACGACCCGCGCGGCGCCACTCGTCGATGACAGCCAACGGCCCGGCGCGGGTTGTGCGGGGCCTGCGACAAACTGCGACAATTCCGGGCTGATTGTTCATGGGCCAGCAAGCGAAAATGCCCTAGAACCGATTTCGACGGCGCGGCTTGAGGCGGGTTTCCCCCCTGTTGCCCGAGCCTCCTTACAGGTCGCTCCGTCAGCGTGACGAACGCAAAAGGAACCCTCGGTCCAATGCCCCCGGACCGGGGGTTTTCCTTTGCTGCAGCCAGTCAGGCGCTGAGCGGGCCGGGAAAGGGGTTCGCTGCAAGGCGAAGGCGGTTGCGGCGCCGCGAAACCGCTCTAAAGCCTCAGCCATGGTTTCGATCGCTACCTGGAACATCAATTCCGTCCGCCTGCGCATCGATCAGGTCGCTCGCTTCCTGACCGAGCAGGCGCCCGACGTGCTGTGCCTGCAGGAGATCAAGTGCGCCGAGCACCTGTTTCCGCACGAAGCGTTCGAGCAGCTGGGTTACGTCCACCGCGCGGTCCACGGGCAGAAAGGCTACCACGGCGTCGCCACGGTCAGCCGCATCCCGCTGCGCGAACTGACCCGCAATGACTGGCAGGCGAATGGAGAGGCACGCCACGTTGGCGTGGAACTGCTGGGGCCGGGCCAGGGGCTGGTGCTGGAAAACGTCTACATCCCGGCGGGCGGCGACGTGGCCGACCGCGAGGTGAACCCCAAGTTCGGCCAGAAGCTGGACTTCCTTGAGCGGATGACGCGCTGGGCGGATGCGCTTGACCGGCCGACGCTTCTGGTGGGCGATTTCAACATCGCCCCGCTGGAATGCGACGTCTATGACCACAAGGCGCTGCTCAAGGTCGTCAGTCACACGCCAATTGAGATCGAGGCGCTGGGCCGCCTGACCGACGCGCATGGCTGGGTGGACCTGGGCCGCAAGCATATCCCCGCGCCCCAGCGCAACTGGACCTGGTGGTCCTACCGCACCTTCTGGCAGGAGAAGGACCGGGGACGCCGGCTCGACCATATGTGGGCCTCGCCCGAGCTTGCCGTGCAATCGGTCAGCCACCGCTTCGTCGAGGAAACCCGCCGCTGGGAGCAGCCGAGCGACCATGTGCCGCTGATCACGGAATTCGCGCTGTGAGCGAAAGCCGCCGGGTTGCCCTGGCGCTTGACGCCCTGCGCCACGGCTGGCCCCTGTGCGTCGATGGTGTGCTGACCCTGCTTCCGGCGGAGACCGGGTTTGCGCCGGGCGCCACTGCCCCGCGGATGCTGATTTCGGCGGCGCGGGCCGTGACCTTGAAGCTTGCCAACCAGCGCGAGGCGGCAGTGCCCGAAGCCCCGGTGCAGATTCGCGGCGCCGAGCCGTTTGATCTGGACCTCGCCCGCGCGGTGGCCGATCCCGCGCTCGATCTGGCACGGCCGATGAAGGGGCCGTTCCTGGCCGAAACGCTGGACGCGCCCGAAGCGTCGGTGACCGCGCTGGAGCTGGCGCGGCTGGCCGGGATCCTGCCCGCCTTCCTGCTTGGCCCGGCGCCGATTGGCGAAGCGCAGGCGGTATCCAGCGCGGACCTGGCCGATTGGAAGGACGCCCGCCATCTCGCCATCGCCAGCCGCGCCCGCCTGCCGGTTTCGGCGGCGGAGCAGGCGGAGATCGTCGCGTTCCGTTCGGCGGATGACCTGCGCGAACACGTCGCGCTGGTGATCGGGCAGCAACAGGCGGAATGCCCGCCGCTGGTCCGGCTTCACTCGGAGTGCCTGACCGGCGACGTGCTGGGCAGTCTGAAATGCGATTGCGGACCGCAGCTTGACGCAGCACTGGAAGCGATGGCCGAAGAAGCGCGCGGCGGTGGCTGGGGCGTGCTGCTCTACCTGCGTCAGGAAGGGCGCGGGATCGGCCTTATCAACAAGCTGCGTGCCTATCAGTTGCAGGACCAGGGCTTCGATACGGTTGATGCCAACACCCGGCTCGGCCTGCCGAACGAGGCTCGCGATTTCCCCATCGCCGCGCGGATGCTCCAACTGCTTGGCGTGGCGGAAATCCGGTTGATGACCAACAACCCCGCCAAGGTCGAGGCGCTGGGCGAGGCAGGGGTGCACATCACCGAGCGGGTGCCGCACGAACTGCCGGCCAATCCGCACAACGAGCGCTATCTGGCGACCAAGCGCGACCGTTCAGGCCACCTGCTGAAGTAGGCTCAGCGGCGGTCGTCGCGCTTGAGTTTCGGTGCCAGCCGGTTCTGCCCGATCTGCACCGGATCGTCGGTCCAGTTGGCGACGAAGGTGCTGGGCCATTCGACACCTGGCGCAAAGCGCGCGTCGTTGCCCTCGATCACCAGCCCGGCGGAGCTGTGCTGGCGACCCTCGGGCGCCACGGTGATGAAGGCCGAATGGTTTTCCTTGTTGGTCCCCTGCACGAACCAGTTGTTGGCGATCCGGCCCGAGGCGCCCCCCGGCAGGTCGATCATGTAATTGGTGCCGCGCCCGGACGTGTCGTCGAAGCTGCAGCCCAGCACCGCGATCTGGGCCGCACGGCTCTTCACATAGTGCCCGCCGCGTCCCGCCTCGAACCGGCTGCGGGTGATGGTGACGCTGCCGTAATCGCCCAGGTAGAGCGAATGAGCGCAGCCGCCCGGCCCCTCGCAGGTGCCCAGGCGGGTGAAGGTCGACTTGTCGACAGTGATCGAGGCCGCCGGATCGTTGGCGGAGAGGATGCCCTGCTGGCTGTCACGGAACCACGATTGGCTGACGACCAGATTGCCCTGCTCCAAGCGGATGCCGGCGCCGTTCCAGTCCGGTACGCGGATATTGGCGAAGACCAGCCCCTCTACCCGCGCTTCGCGGCCGCGCAGCACCAGCGCGGCCTTGCCTTCGCAGGCGACCCCGTCGAGCACGCTCTGGCCGGGAACCTCGGCGATGTAGGCGATGGTCCCACCGCTCTGCACCGCGCAATCGGCGTGTCGACCAGCGGGAATGACGATGGTGCCGCTGCCGTTGCCGATCGCGTTGACCGCTTCCTGAAGCCGCCAGTAGGTCTGGTTCGTCCCGGCGATCTGATAGGCGGCGCGGGGCTGCGCGGGTGCGGATGCAGCGGCAACGAGCGCCGCAGCAAGTCCGGCGGCAGCGACGAGAGGAAAGCGGATCGAACGGTTCATGCCTGGCTGCTAACATCTGGCGGTCAACAAGCGGTGAAGCATTACGGGGCTGTCCCGCCGGAGGACAGGTCGCTTGCGAGAGGTTTCAGTCTTTCTTGTCCCATCGCCAGCGCCACCCACCGTGCGTGCGTTGCTTCACGATGGACAGGAAAGTGGCTGTTCCGCCGATTAGCAGTACGAATGCGGTGATTCGCGGTCCGCCGCCCGGCAGCCGGTTAAGGAAGCTGACGAAGCCCACCAGAGAGAGGTAGCTTCCTAGCACCGCCCAGCCCTGCCAAGCGATCGGCAGGCCCGCACCATAGCCATGGCGGCGGGCTGCGAACCAGGGCTGCATCTCCTTCGTATCAGGCATCGGTATTTCCCTTCGGCGGGCGGCCCCGGCGGGGCGGCTCGGCCGTGGCCAGCTTGATCCCGCGGCGGGCAAGGGCTTCGCGAAGCAGCACTTCAACCTCTGCGTTGACCGACCGCAAATCAGCCGCCGCGACCCGTTCCAGCGCCGCGTAGAGCGCCGGATCGAGCCGCAACGGGAAGGATTTCTTGGCCGGAGGGGACATGGTTCGCGCTTAGTAGAGCGAACCCGCGTTGACCACCGGCTGAGTGTCACGCTCGCCGCACAGCACGACCATCAGGTTCGATACCATCGCCGCCTTTCGCTCGTCATCGAGGTGGACCACGTCCTTCTCGCTGAGTTGCTGCAGTGCCATCTCCACCATGGTCACCGCGCCTTCGACCAGTTTCTTGCGGGCGCTGATCACGGCTTCGGCCTGCTGGCGGCGCAGCATGGCGCCCGCAATCTCAGGTGCATAGGCGAGGTGGGTGAGGCCGCATTCGTCGACCGTCAGGCCAGCGATCCGCAGCCGCTCGTTGAGCTCGGCGCGCAGTTCCTCGTTCACCTCGCCGTGGTTCGAACGCAGGGTCGTTTCGTGATGCTCGATATCGTCGTAGGGATAGCGCGAGCCGATCGAGCGCACCGCCGCCTCGATCTGCACTTCGACGAAGGCCTTGTAGTCGTCGACATCGTAGAGCGCCTGGGCGGTATCGGCAACGCGCCAGACTACGTTGGTCGCGATCTCGATCGGATTGCCGCGCAGGTCGTTGATCTTGAGCTTTTCCGACACGACGTTGTTGGCGCGCACCGAAATCTTGGTCTTGCCCATCCACGGCCAGACCCAGCGCAGGCCCGGCGACCGGTCGGTGCCGCGGTAGGATCCGAACAGGGTGATCGCGGCGGCCTGGTTGGGCTGGATCATGTAGAACCCGCTCGACAGGATGATCAGCGCGATCAGGGCAATGCCGGACGAGACGACGAAGCCGAAGATCTCGGCCTTCTCGGGATTGCTGCCGGCGAAGGCGATGATGCGCCAGGTGGTCAGCACCAGCAGGGCGATGAAAGCCACGAAGATCAGGTAGCCGCTGGTGCTCCAGGCGCGCTTCTCGCGGCTGAGGTTCATGGCGGGATGGTTGTCGGTCATTGGCAGGCTCCCCTGTAAATATGATATCATATTAATATCGGATCGAACGACGCTGTCAACGGCACTTGCCTGCGACGCGCAAATCCGGCCAGATGTGCGGCGGACGCGCCTGCGCCGCACGGAGTTACGGTGATGACCAGTCCTGCCAGTCCCGTCCCCGCTGCCGCGATGAATGGCGCACCATTGACCGGCCTGTCGCCTTCCCAGGCGCGTGAACTGCTGGAGCGAGAGGGGCCGAACGAACTGCCCCGGACGGGGCGCCGCACGCCGCTGCGGATCGCGCTGGAGGTGCTTCGCGAGCCGATGCTGGCCATGCTGCTTGCCGCCGGCGCGATCTACCTGACGCTGGGCGACACGACCGAGGCGCTGGTCCTGCTGTTGTTCGCGTTGCTCTCGATCGTCATCACCATCGTCCAGGAGGCGCGGACGGAGAACGTGCTTGAGGCGCTGCGCGATCTCTCCGCGCCGCGCGCGCTGGTGATCCGCGATGGCGAGACGGTGCGGATTCCGGGACGGGAAGTCGTGACCGGCGACATCCTGGTGCTGGAACAGGGCGACCGGGTGGCGGCGGATGCCTGCCTGCTCGAAGCGCGGGAGCTTGAGGCCGACGAATCGCTCCTCACCGGCGAATCGGTTCCTGTGCGCAAGCGGGCGCTCCAGCCGGGCGAGGAAGCCGGGGGGGAGCCAGGCGGCGATGATCTGCCGCAGGTGTTCTCGGGCTCGATCGTTACCAGAGGGGGCGGAATTGCGCTGACCTCGGCCACGGGACAGCGCAGCCGGATCGGCCGGATCGGTCAGTCGCTCGCCACGCTCGAGCGCGAAAACCCGCGTCTTCAGGCGGAAACCTCGCGCATCGTCGCCATCTGCGCGGCTGGAGGGCTGGCCATCGCGGCGGTGGTCGTGCTGCTCTACGGCATCTTGCGGGGCACCTGGCTGGATGCACTGCTGGCCGGCATCGCGACCGCGATGTCGCTGCTGCCGGAGGAGTTCCCGGTGGTGCTGACGATCTTCCTGGCCATGGGGGCTTGGCGGATCGCACAGGTCGGCGTGCTGACCCGGCGGACCTCGGCGATCGAGGCGATGGGGGCCGCGACCGTGCTGTGCACCGACAAGACCGGCACGCTGACGCAAAACCGGATGAGGGTGGCCGAACTCTGGCTGCCCGGTGCGCAGCCCCGCCCGGTCGGCGAAAGCCTTGGAGACGCCCGTGCAGCCACGCTGCTCGAGACGACGGCGCTTGCCAGTGCGCCGGTTCCGGTGGACCCGATGGAAGTGGCCTTCCACGAAGCCGCCCGCGAAGCCGGGACCAGCGCCGGGACGGGGCGGGAACTGGTCCACAGCTATGGCATCACTCCCGAACTGCTGGCGGTGTCCAACATCTGGCAGCACGGGACCGACGGATCGCTCAGCGTCGCGACCAAGGGCGCTCCCGAAGCCATCGCGCAGCTCTGCGGGCTTGAAGGAAGCGAGTTGTCCGCTCTTGAAGCCGCTGCGCAGGACATGGCCGCGCGCGGGATGCGAGTGCTTGGCGTAGCCTGCGCGGCCGCAGCCTCTGGCGACCATGCCAAAGCCCACGGCGACCATGACTTCCGCCTCCTCGGCCTTGCCGGGCTGGCCGACCCGCTGCGGGCCGGGGTGCCAGGAGCGGTGGCGCAGTGCCAGAGGGCGGGGATCCGCGTGGTGATGATCACCGGGGATCATGCCGCGACGGCTCGCGCGATTGCCGCGGAGGCGGGGATCCCGGCAGACGAGGTGATGCTGGGCGCGGAGGTGGCCGCGCTCGGCGATGCCGAACTTGTCGCCCGCGCACCCAAGGTCGGCGTCTTCGCGCGGACCCAGCCCGACCAGAAGCTGCGGATCGTGAACGCGCTCAAGGCTGCCGGAGAGATCGTCGCGATGACCGGTGACGGGGTCAATGATGCCCCTGCGCTCAAGGCCGCCCACATCGGCATCGCCATGGGCAAGCGCGGCACCGATGTGGCCCGCGAGGCGGCTTCGATCGTGCTGGTCGAGGACGACTTCGGCGCCATAGTCGGCGCGATCCGGGTCGGGCGACGGATCTACGACAATATCCGCAAGGCGCTCGGCTTCATCTTCGGGGTCCACGTGCCGATCGCCGGCCTGGCGATCCTGCCGCTGGCCTTCGGGCTGCCGGTCATTCTCGGGCCGCTCCAGATCGCGCTGCTGGAAATGGTGATCGACCCGGTCTGCGCGCTGGTCTTCGAAGCGGAGCGCGAGGAGAGCAAGGCGATGGAGCGGCCGCCCCGCGATCCGGCCAAGCGGCTGTTCTCGGCCGAACTGGTGGGGCGATCGGTGATGCAGGGCGGCCTGGCACTGGCCGTCGTCTCGGCGGTGACTTTCGGGGCACATTCGCTGGCCCTGTCGGCGGAACTGGTGCGGACCCTGGCATTCTACGCGCTGCTGGCGGCGATCCTGGCGCTGGTTCTGGCCAATCGCTCGTTCAGCACGGCGCTTGGCCATGCTCTCTTTCGCGGCAACCGGGTGTTTCGCTATGTGATGGCCTTCGTTGTGGCGGGAGCGGCGGCCATCGCCGCGCTGCCCGCCGCGCAGCGCGTGCTGGGGTTTTCCCCGCTCGGGCTGGTCCATGTCGCCGTCGTGGCTGCCGCAGGCTTGGCCCTGCTGCTCGGGCTGGAATTGACCAAGCGCGTTGGCGCGCGGGCAGCCGGAAACCGCGATTGAGCGGATTTTCCGCAATTCGCAAACTCATGGCTTGAAACAGGAGCGAATCACTCGTATTAAGGACGGGCGGGACCGGGCCCCTCTGGCGCCGCGCTCTGGCTTTCCCTCCGCCAGGCGCAGCGTGATGTCGGACCGCATCGGATGTTGCCGATGCCAGTGGTCCGGGGTTCCCCCCTTCCTTCCCCCATGCCTCTGGCTCGGCGCATCCGATCGTACGTCACAACGTAACGAAAGGGTGCTTTGCCATGTCTGACAGAGTCTATCGCTTGCTGAGCCGCCACCAGAAGCTCGACGAGCAGCTGCGCCGGGCCAAATCCCGGCTGTGGGCCGATCCGTTCGAGATCGCGCGGCTCAAGAAGCTGAAGCTGGCGGTCAAGGACCGCCTCGCGCGTCTTGCGGGGCCGCGTACCGCCTGATCGGCGGTTAGCCAGCACCGGCGCATCGGCCTTTCCGGCCGGGGCGCCGGTGCATCTTTTTTGCCAACAGGGGCTTTAATCCATGGAATTCTTCCTCGCCGACTGGCTGGGTACGCCGGTCTGGTTCTGGCTGGCCTTTGCCGGCCTCGTCCTCGCGCTCACCGCTTTCGACCTTGGCATCCTCCACAAGGAGGACCGGGAAATGGGCATCGCCGAATCGCTCAAGCTCACCGCGTTCTACATCACCATCGCCATGGCCTTTGGCGTATGGGTGTGGATCGAGAAGGGCGCCGATCTTGGCATGAAGTACTACACGGGCTTCTTCATCGAGAAGGCGCTGTCGATCGACAACGTCTTCGTGATCAGCCTGATCTTCACCTTCTTCGCGATCCCGGCCAAGTATCAGTACCGGGCACTGCTGTGGGGCATCCTGGCGGTGATCGTGCTGCGCGGCGGCATGATCGCGGCGGGCGCGGCGCTGGTCGAGCAGGCCTACTGGGTGCTCTATATCTTTGCGGCCTTCCTGGTGTTCACCGGGCTGAAGATGTTCTTCGCGGGCGACCATGATCCCGATATCGCCAGCAACCCGGTGGTGCGCTGGATTTCCAGCCGCATGCGAGTGACGCCGCAGCTGCATGACCAGCACTTCTTCGTGAAGGTGCCGGACGAGAAGACCGGCAAGCTGGTCACGGCGGTTACCCCGCTGTTCGTGGCGCTGGTGGTGATCAACCTGGCGGACCTGGTCTTCGCGGTGGATTCGGTGCCGGCGATCTTCGCGATCACGACCGACACCTTCATCGTCTACACCAGCAACATCATGGCGATCCTGGGCCTGCGCGCGCTCTACTTCGCGCTCTCGGCCATGATCCACCGCTTCTACTACCTGAAGTACGCGCTGGCGTCGGTGCTGGTGTTCATCGGATCGAAGATCTTCGTCTCCGATTTCCTGCTGGGCGGGGACAAGTTCCCGCCGGTGCTGAGCCTTGGCGTGACCTTTGGCCTGATCGCGGCGGGCGTGTTCTACTCGCTGTGGAAGACCCGCCATGGCGAAGACGCGGCGCCGCACCTGCCGCACGATTCGATCCGGCCCTGACCGGTTCTGGCGGGCGGCTTCGGCTGCCCGCCAGTTCAATACTGGCGGATGATGCCCAGGAAGGCGTCGCCATAGGCTTCGAGCTTGCGGGTGCCGACCCCGCCGATCTCGCCCAGCGCGGCAAGGCTGGCAGGGCGGACCTCGGCCATTTCGCGCAGCGTTGAATCGTGGAAGATGACATAGGGCGGCACCCCCGCCTCCTGCGCAAGTTCGCGGCGCAGCGCGCGCAGCGCCTCGAACAGCGGATCGCCGACCGGCAGAGGCGTGCCTGCACCCCGATCGCGCCGACCTTTGCGAACCTTCTCGCGTTTGGGCTGGAGCGCGATCAGCACCGGCACTTCGCCCTTCAGCACCTCGCGGGCATCGCCGCCCAGTGCCAGCCCGCCATGCTCGGTCGGCACGAGGCTGCCGCGGGCCTGAAGCGCGCGGACAAGCGGTCGCAGCATCGGCGCCTCTTCGGCAGGCACGATGCCAAACACGCTGAGTTGATCGTGCCCGCGCTGGAGGATGCGGTCGTCCGCTATCCCGGTCAGCACCTTCTCGATATGGCCGAAACCAAAGCTCTGCCCGGTGCGGTAGACCGCCGAGAGCAGCTTGCGCGCCAGTTCGCTGACATCGGCGATCCCCGGCGCGTCGAGGCAATTGTCGCAATTGCCGCAGGTCGCGGGCGGATCCTCCCCGAAATGACGCAGCAGCAGCGCGCGGCGGCAGCCGCCGGTCTCGATCAGCGCTGCAAGTGCGTCTAGCCGCTTGCGCTCGCCCTCGCGGCGGCCTTCCTCCACTTCGGCAAGGCGCATCCGGGCGCGGGCAAAGTCGTCCGCGCCCCACAGCATGACTGCCTCGCTCGGCTCGCCGTCGCGGCCCGCACGGCCGGTTTCCTGGTAATAGCCCTCGATCGACTTTGGGATCCCGGCATGGGCAACGAAGCGCACGTCGGGCTTGTCGATCCCCATGCCGAAAGCGACGGTGGCAACCATCACCATGTCTTCCGAGGCAACGAAGGCCGTCTGGTTCGCCGCGCGAACCTCGTTCGGCAGGCCGGCGTGATAGGGCAGCACCGCGCGCCCGGTTGCTTGCGCCAACTTTTCCGCCAGTTCCTCCACCTTGCGCCGGGTCGGAGCATAGACGATCCCGGGGCCGGGCTGCTCGGCCATCAGCGTGGTCAACTGGCGCACCGGGTTGTCGCGGTGGCGGATGGCATAGCGGATATTGGGCCGGTCGAACCCGGCGACGATCAGCCCGTCCGCCGGAATGCCGAGCTGGGCGAGCACGTCCGCGCGGGTCTGGGCATCCGCAGTTGCGGTCAGCGCCAGGCGCGGCACCTGCGCAAAGGCGTCCATCAGCGGGCGCAGCAGGCGATAGTCGGGGCGGAAGTCGTGCCCCCATTCGGACACGCAGTGCGCCTCGTCGATGGCGAACAGGCTGATCCGCGCCGTGTGCAGCAGTTCGCGGAAATGCGACTGGCTGGCCCGTTCCGGCGCGACGTAGAGCAGGTCCAGCTCGCCCGAGCGGAAGCGCTCGATGGTCGCCGCGCGGTCGGTGTCGGCGCTGGTCAGGCTGGCGGCGCGAATGCCGTTGGCCTCGGCCGAGCGGAGCTGGTCGTGCATCAGCGCGATCAGCGGGGAGATCACCACACAGGTGCCATTCAGCACCACTGCGGGGAGCTGGTATGTCAGGCTCTTGCCCGCGCCGGTCGGCATCACCGCCAGGGTCGATCGCCCGGCCAGCACCCGCGCGACGACCTGTTCCTGCACGCCGCGAAAGGCGGAGAAGCCGAAAGTCGCGTGCAGGGTCTCGTAAAGCTCGGGCGGCATGGGCTGCGGCCTAGAGCCTATCGCCGCGCTGCGCAAAGACTAGCGCGTTCTCTCCACAACCGTTTCCTCGGCCTGGGTGAAGGCGGTGCGCCCGGTGGGGGCATCGGGTGCGACCTCGGTAGTGAAATAGGCGAGGCCCTTGCCGCTCACCGGGTCCCACCATAGGCCGGACTTCAGGCCATAGGCATCGCCCGAATGGCCCAGCCGCGCCGTGCCATCGCCAAACAGGGCATCGCGGCACCGTGCGCCGCCGCTCTCGATGGTTTGCACCGCAAGACCATAGGCGCAAAAGAAGCCGCTGGCCGTGCCGTCCTCGCCCAGGCCATTGCCGCCGTCGAAGCGCCACTGCGGCTTCACCAGTTCGGCAAAGCTTGCCGGTTTCAGGAACCCCTTGCCCTGCCGGGCGAGCATCTGCCCGATCTTCGCCAGATCGCGCATCGAGATGCGCAGGCCGCCCTGCGGGGAGAACAGCGCGCCGTTGCTGCCGAGCGGATAGAGCGCGAGATCGCAGGCGTCGGCAATCGCGCGGGTCGTCACCAGGCAGCCGGGAACCTTGCCCTTGAGATCGTCCTTGGCCACTTCCCCGGTCGAGCGGTAGAGTACGACCGCGCGTGAGACGGCGACGGGCGAGCAGCCGGACCAGTTGTAGCAGGCATCCAGTTTCAGCGGCTTCAGCACCAGTCGGGTCATCAGCCGGTCTAAGCGTTCGCCGCTGACCCGCTCCATCACGCTGGCGACGACCGGGAAGTTGAGATTGGTGTAGTGGAACCACCCGCTCCCGGGCGCGTGGGCGGTGTCCCAGACGCGCGGATCGCCAAGCCGGCGGCGCAGCGTTTCCTCCAGCGGGACGATGTAGAGTTCGCCGCCGTCTACCAGGCTCGACTGGTGGGACAGAAGGAGGCGCAGGGTAATCGGCTTGTCCGGCCAGGCCGGATTGCGCAGTTCCCAGCCGAGGTAATCCGAAACGTCGCGGTCGAGATCGAGCTTGCCCTCGTCCACCAGGCGCATCACGCCGAGCGCGGTAACGAGCTTGGAAATGCTGGCGATCCGCACCGGATCGTCGGCAGTCACGGCGCGCGACGAGGCCTTGTCGGCCACGCCTTCGGCCAGCACCGGGCGGACCTGCTGACGGTCGAAGGATACTGCGACCGTGGCCGGCGCAGCCAGGGCGGGGTTGGCGGCCAGAGCCAGCAGCGGGACAAGAAAACGCTTCATTGCCGCTGGATAGCCGGGGTCTTGCCGATTTGACACCCTGTTGGGGGCGATCAGTCGAGGTTGGGCCTGAGCCAGCGCTCCGCCGTAGCCACGTCCACCCCGGCGCGCGTGGCATAGTCCGCCAGCTGGTCGCGCCCGATCCGCGCCACGCCGAAATACTGGCTTTCGGGGTGGGCGAAGTAGAAGCCGGAAACCGCCGAGGTCGGCAGCATGGCCTGGCTTTCGGTCAGGGTGATTCCGGCGTTCGTGCCCGCATCCAGCAGGCCGAACAGGGTGGGCTTCAGGCTGTGGTCCGGGCAGGCGGGATAGCCCGGGGCGGGGCGGATGCCGCGATATTGCTCGCGGATCAGCGCTTCGTTGGTCAGCTGCTCGCCCGGAGCATAGCCCCACAGCGTGGTGCGCACCTTCTGGTGCAGCCGCTCGGCAAAGGCTTCGGCGAAGCGGTCGGCCAGGGCCTTCAGCAGGATGTCCGAATAGTCGTCGTGGCCCGCGCGGAAGCGTTCGAGGTGCGGCTCGATCCCGTGGATGCCCACCGCGAAGCCGCCGATCCAGTCGCCGTCCGGATCGATGAAGTCGGCCAGGCAGAAGTTCGCGCGGTCGCGGCTCTTGCGGATCTGCTGGCGCAGGAACGGCAGGCGGACATGGCGTTCCTCTTCGGTGAGGTAGATCACCACGTCGTCGCCTTCCCGGGCGCAGGGCCAAAAGCCCGCGACGCCGCGCGCGGTCAGCCACTTTTCGGAGACGATCCGCTCCAGCATGGCCAGGGCATCGGCGTGGAGCGCGCGGGCGCTTTCGCCCACCACTTCATCGTTCAGGATCGCGGGGTAGGTCCCGGCCAGTTCCCAGGCGCGGAAGAACGGGGTCCAGTCGAAGCACTCGACCAGATCGGCAAGGTTCCAGTCCTCGAACACGTGCAGCCCCGGCTGGTCCGGCGGCGGGGCCTTCTCGCTGAGGTCGGCCTTGAACGAATTGGCCCGCGCGTCCTCCAGGCTGAGCAGGATCGAGGCGTCCTTGCCCGAGCGCAGGTCGCGGATGTGCTGGTATTCCCCCGCCGTGGCAGCGATGAAGCCTTCGGCCTGGGTGTCGGACAGCAGCTGGCTGGCCACCCCGACCGCGCGGCTGGCGTCGAGCACGTGGATCACCGGGCCGTTATAGGCCGGGTCGATCCTCAGCGCGGTGTGGACCTTGCTGGTGGTCGCCCCGCCGATCAGCAGCGGGATGGTGAGGCCGGCGCGCTGCATTTCCTCGGCGACGGTCACCATCTCGTCGAGGCTGGGGGTGATCAGGCCCGACAGGCCGATGATGTCCGCATCCTCAGCCTGCGCCGTCTCGATGATCTTCGACCACGGCACCATCACGCCCAGGTCGATCACTTCATAGCCATTGCACTGGAGCACGACGCCGACGATGTTCTTGCCGATGTCGTGGACGTCGCCCTTCACGGTCGCCATCACGATCCGGCCCTTGGGCCTCGCGCCTTCTTCCTTGGCGGCCTCGATGAAGGGGATCAGGTGGGCGACCGCCTTCTTCATCACGCGGGCGGATTTGACCACCTGCGGCAGGAACATCTTGCCCGCGCCGAACAGGTCGCCAACCGTGTTCATCCCCGCCATCAGCGGGCCTTCGATCACCTCGATCGGGCGCGCATGGAGCAGGCGGGCTTCCTCGGTATCCTCGACGATGTGCGCGTCGATGCCCTTGACCAGCGCGTGCTCGATCCGCCGGACGACATCCCAGCCGCGCCATTCCTCGGCTTCCTTCGCGGTCTTCGCGTCGGTGCCCTTGAAGCTTTCGGCCATGGCGATCAGCCGCTCGGTCGCGTCTGCGCGGCGGGCCAGGATCACGTCTTCGCAGGCTTCGCGCAGCGCGGGATCGATGGTGTCGTAGATGTCGATCTGCCCAGCGTTGACGATCGCCATGTCCAGCCCCGCGCGGATCGCGTGGTAGAGGAACACCGAATGCATCGCCCGGCGCACCGGCTCGTTACCCCGGAAGCTGAACGACAGGTTCGACAGGCCGCCCGAGGTGTGGACGTGCGGGCAGCGCGCCTTGATCTCGGCCACGGCCTCGATGAAGTCCAGGCCATAGCGGTCATGCTCTTCCATCCCCGTCGCGACGGCGAAGATGTTGGGATCGAAGATGATGTCTTCGGGCGGAAAGCCGATCCCGGTCAGCAGCTTGTAGGCGCGCTCGCAGATTTCGACCTTGCGTTCCTTGCTATCGGCCTGGCCCTTCTCGTCGAAGGCCATGACGACCACCGCCGCGCCGTAATCCATGCACAGTCGCGCGTGGTGCAGGAAGGCGTCCTCGCCCTCCTTCATCGAGATCGAATTGACAATCGGCTTGCCCGACACGCATTTCAGGCCGGCCTCGATTACTTCCCACTTGGAGCTGTCGATCATCACCGGGACGCGGGCAATGTCCGGTTCGGCGGCGATCAGCTTGAGGAAGGTGGTCATCGCCTCGACGGCGTCGAGCAGCCCCTCGTCCATGTTGACGTCGATGATCTGGGCGCCGTTCTCGACCTGCTGGCGCGCGACCTCGACCGCCTTGGCGTAGTCGCCAGCCAGGATCAGCTTCTTGAAGGCGGCGCTTCCGGTGACATTGGTGCGCTCGCCGACGTTGACGAACGAGGCGATGGCCACAGTCGCCTCGGGTGTGGTTTCTTCGGTCATGTCAGGCAGCCATCACAAAGGGTTCAAGGCCGGCAAGGCGCGTCGCCACCGGGACTTGCGGCAGGGCGCGCGGGGGCAGGGGGGCGGCGGCGCGGGCGATGGCCGCGATGTGGTCCGGGGTGGAGCCGCAGCAGCCGCCCAGAATGTTGACCTGGCCGTGTTCCGCCCATTCGCGCACCAGCGCGGCGGTCGTTTCCGGCATTTCGTCATAGGCGCCCAGTTCGTTGGGCAGCCCGGCGTTGGGATAGACCATGATCAGTGTATCGGCGATCTGGCTCAGCGCGCGCACGTGCGGGCGCAGCTGGCTGGCCCCGAACGAGCAGTTGAGGCCGATGGTCAGCGGCCTGGCGTGGCGCACCGCGTGCCAGAACGCCTCGACCGTGTGGCCGGACAGGTTGCGGCCCGACAGGTCGGTAAGGGTCATCGACAGCATCAGCGGCACTTCGCGGCCCAGCTCGCGCTCCAGCTGCTTCACCGCCATGATCGCGGCCTTGCAATTGAGCGTGTCGAATACGGTTTCAACCAGGATGAAATCCGCCCCGCCCCCGACCAGCGCGGCGGCCTGTTCGTGATAGACATCGACCAGGAAATCCCAGTCGATCTCGCGGTAGCCGGGATCGTTGACGTCGGGGCTGAGCGACAGGGTCTTGTTGGTCGGCCCGATTGCGCCCGCGACGAAGCGGGGGCGGCCGTCCTTCGCGGTGAACTCGTCCGCGATTGCCCGGGCGAGCGCGGCGGAGGCGAGGTTGATCTCGCGCACCAGATGCTCCGCGCCGTAATCGGCCTGGCTGATCCGGTTGGCGGAAAAGGTGTTGGTCTCGGCAATGTCCGCCCCGGCCTCGAAATAGGCGCGGTGAATCGATTCCGGCACTTCCGGCTTGGTCAGGGCCAGGATGTCGTTGTTGCCCTTCTGGTCGCGGGACAGGCCCAGCGTTCCGGCATAGTCCTCTTCCGACAGCTTCCAGCGCTGGATCTCGGTGCCGAAGGCGCCGTCGGTGATCAGTATCCGCTTGGCGGCTTCGGCCAGCAGGGTTTTGCGCGGGGTCATTGTCCGGTTTCCTTGGGGCGCAGGCCGAGCAGGTGGCAGATCGCGTAGGTCTGGTCGGCGCGGTTCAGGGTGTAGAAGTGGAAGTCGCGCACGCCGCCTTGGTAGAGGCGGCGGCACAGGTCGGCGGCGACCGCGGCGGCGATGTGGGAACGCGGCCCGGGCAGGTCGTCCAACCCTTCGAACAGGCTGGTCATCCAGCCGGGAATCGTGGTGTTGCCGCTCATCCGCCGGATCGCGGCGAAGTTCGTTACCGGCATGATCCCGGGCAGGATCGGCGCGGTGATCCCGGCAGCCAGCACCTTGTCGAGGAACCGGAAATAGGCGTCGGTCGAATAGAAGAACTGGGTGATCGCCCGGTCCGCCCCGGCATCGAGCTTGCGCTTGAGGTTGTCGAGATCGGCCTCGGCGCTGGTGGCCTCCGGGTGAACCTCGGGATAGGCTGCGACCGAAATCTCGAAGGGGTGGCGCGACTTCAGCCCGGCGACGAGGTCGGCGGCGCCGGCATAGCCCTGCGGGTGCGGCTCAAACCGCCCGCCCGCTTCCGGCGGCGGATCGCCGCGCAGCGCGACGATGTGGCGCACGCCGGCTTCCCAGTAGCGGTCGGCGACATCTGCGATCTCGTCCTTGCTGGCGGCAACGCAGGTCAGGTGCGCGGCTGCGGTCAGCCCGGTTTCACTGACGATCCGGGCGACGGTGGCGTGGGTGCGCTCACGCGTGGAGCCGCCCGCACCATAGGTCACCGAGACGAAGCTGGGGGCCAGCGGGGCGAGTTCCAGCACCGCGTTCCAGAGCTGCTCTTCCATCTTTTCCGTCTTGGGCGGGAAGAATTCGAAACTGACGCGGAAATCGCCGGGAATGGTGGTGAACAGCGGCCGGTCCTCGACCCCCCGCAGCATGGTATTCATCGCGACTGGTCCTTTGCGGGAATGGCGATTGGCGCACGCGCGGCCTGGTGGGTGCGTGCGGCGATCCAGATCTTGACGGTCAGCGGCTTGCCGGGAAGCGCGACCGGCGCGGCGGCGGCGAACCCGGCCTCGCTCAGCAGGGCGAGCATCTGCTCGTCCGAAAAGCCCAGACGGGCGTGGGCGTGGAGCGTGCGCAGCTCTTCCCGGTCATGCGCGGCGAAATCGACCACGGCCACCGCGCCGCCGGGGCGGGTGACGCGCGCGGCCTCGGCCAGCACGGCGGCGGGTTCCTGCGCATAGTGCAGCACCTGGTGGAACAGCACGGTGTCGAAGGCGGCGTCGGCAAAGGGCAGGGCGGTGAAATCGCCCTGGACCAGCTCGACCTGCCCGGCGGGCAGGTGCTGGAGCCGCGCGCGGGCGATGCGGAGCATTTCCGGGCTCTTGTCGAAGGCGGTGACGTGGGCGCTGCGGGCTGCGAACAGTTCGGCCATGCGGCCCGTGCCGGTGCCGATGTCGAGCAGTGCGCCGAGCGAGCCCCCGGTGCCGGACACCTTGCCGAGCGCCCTGGCGAGCGCGGCCTCGACCGGCTCGTCAGCGCTGTGCATCACCCGCAGCGTGTCCCATTCGGCGGCGTGGCGGGCGAAATAGGCCTCGGCGCTGGCCTGGCGGGCTGCGCGGATCGCGGCGAGGTGGCGGCGGTCCTCCGCGCAGCGGGCGGCGAAGGCCGCGTCGTCGCTTTCGGCCACGGCCAGCAGGCGGGCGGCGGCGCTGCCCATCGGCGGGGCGCGGTTTTCAGCCACGGCGCTGCGCAGGAATACCCAGCTGCCTTCCTTGCGCCGCTCGGCCAGCCCGGCGTCGCACAGGATGCGGACATGGCGCGATACGCGTGGCTGGCTCTGGCCCAGCACCTGGGCGAGTTCGCCCACGGCCAGTTCCATCGCGTCCAGCAGGCGCATGATCCTCAGCCGGGTGGGATCGGCGAGGGCGCGCAGAGTCGGTTCGATCCGCATGGGGGTTCATATAAAGAAATCTTTATATCCTGCAACCGCCCATTTGCGAACGTCTTGCGGCTTGCGGAATCCGGGCAATTGCCGGTTGGCAGACCGGGGCCGCGCGGCTAGCGTCAAGGCTTGGGGCCGCAATTCAGTACCGCTCAAGGAAGGATTCCGGATGAAGAAGTTCGTCACCATCGCCTTTGCCGCCACCGCCGCGCTGACGCTGGCCGCCTGCGGCAGCTCGGAAAGCGCCAAGGAAGAGGCTCAGGCCGACAACGTCGAGATGCCCGCCGAGGAAGCGGTGCAGGACGTTGACGCGGCCGCCACCCCGGTTGCCGACGCTGCTGCCAGCGCCGCGCCGAGCGAGGCCGCCAGCGCCGCCGCCAGCGAAGCGCCGAGCGCCGCTGCGAAGCAGTAATCGCGCCGGTCCGGCCGGAAATGCGGGCGGTTCCCCTTGCCGGGGTGCCGCCCGCTTTGCGTCCGGCGCGCGGCTGGGATAGGATGGGCCATGCGCGCCATTTTCCTTGTCCTCTCCGTCCTCGCCCTTTCCGCCTGCGGCAAGGCGGACAATGAGCCCGGCCCCGGCGGCGTCACGGCGGGCGAGGCCAAGGCGCTCGACGAGGCGGCGCAGATGATCGAGGAAGATCGCTTGCCGCCAGAGGCCATGCCCACAATTTCGCCCACTACCGCGCCGCCAGCCAGCCCGATGGCTCCGCCTACCCCCAAGCCCTGAGGCTCAATCCAGCCGGACCTTGCCGCGCCCGGCCTTCACCGCGCCCCGCTTCTTCTTGCCTTCCAGCCGAGCGGTCTTGCCGACGCGGTTGAGGCGGCTCTTGGCGCGCTGCTCGGGCAGGGCGAAGGCCTCGCGGATCAGCTCGCCCAGCCGCTCGCGCGCGTCCTGGCGGTTGGCTTCCTGGGTGCGGAAGCGCTGTGCGGTGAGCAGCAGTTCGCCCTTCGCCGTCATCCGGCTGCCCGCCAGTTGGCGCAGGCGGTGGAACACCGGCACCGGCAGGCGCAGGGCATAGATATCGAGCCGCAGCTGCACCGCGCTCGCCACCTTGTTGACGTTCTGCCCGCCCGGGCCGGAGGCGGTGATGAAGCTTTCGCTGATCAGGCTCAGCGCGCGGGCAATGGCCTCATCCGCCGCTGGCATGATCGCTGAATCCCAGCGCGGCGAAATCGGCTGGCATGGGTGCGCGCGCCTCGATCGGTGGCTTGCCCTCGCGGTGCACGGTCAGCGCCAGCGCGTGGAGCATGGTGCGTGGCGCACCCCGTCCGTCGCCATAGACCGGATCGCCCAGCAGCGCGTGGCCGAGGCCGGCCAGCGCATGGACGCGGATCTGGTGCGTGCGCCCGGTTTCGGGGCGGAACTCGACCAGGGTACGCCCATCGTGAACCGCCAGCTTGCGCCAGTGGGTAACGGCTGGCTTGCCCTTCTTCGCCGGGATCATCCGCCAGCCCTTTTCTGCGCTGGAAATCTTGGCGAGCGACAGCTCGATCGTCCCTTCGTCCTGATCGAGCGTTCCGGCGACCACGCCGAGGTAGACCTTGTCGACTTCGCGCGCTTCGAAGGCCGCGTTGAAGCGCTTGAGCGCCTTGGGATTGCGCGCCAGCAGCAGGCAGCCGGAGGTATCGGTATCGATCCGGTGGACCGGCACCGGCACCCGCTGGAAGCCGAGCTTCAGGTCTTCCAGATGGTCCTCAAGGCTGCGCCCGCCCGCGCGGGGTCGCTCGATCGGCAGGCCGGCGGGCTTGTCGATCACCAGTGCCTCGCCGTCTTCGAAGAGGATCGTGATGTCGGTCATGCCAGTGCTCCCGCGATGCGGCGCAAGGCCTCGTCCAGCTTGGCATCGTCGGCGGCAAAGCTGATGCGGAAGCCGTCCCTGCCGCCAAAGGCCGAAGCTGCGACCAGGGCCACGCCGTGTTCGAGCAGGTGCAGGCACAGGCCTTCGTCATCGCCGAACCGCTCCATCAGCGGTGCGGCATCGACCATGCAGTAGAACGCGCCGTCCGGCACGGGCGCCGACAGCCCCGGCACGGCATTGATCGCCGCGACGACCCGGTCGCGCCGCACCCGGAACTTCTCGCGCCAGTCAATCAGGAACTCCTGCGGCCCGGCAAAGGCGGCCACGGCGGCGGCCTGGCTGATCGAGGCGGCATTGCCTGAGGAGTGCGATTGCAGCTTGCCCATCGCCTTCACCAGCCATTCCGGTCCGGCGGCGACGCCGATGCGGAAACCGGTCATCGCGTGGCTTTTCGATACGCCCGACACGGTCAGAACGCGGCTCGCCAGTTCCGGGCATTCGACGCTGATCGTCGCGTGGGCGCCCGGCGTGTAGCGCAGCGGGGCATAGATGTCGTCCGACATGACCAGCACCTGGGGATGGCGGGCCAGAACCGCGCCCAGCGCGCGCAGTTCCTCTGCGGGATAGGTTGCGCCGGTCGGGTTGCCGGGGCTGTTGAGCAGCAGCCACCGGGTGCGCGGGGTAATCGCCGCTTCCAGCTGATCGGGCGTGATGCGAAAACCGCCCGCCGCCGTGGTCGGCAGGTCGACGACTTCGGCCCCCGCGAAGCGCACGATCTCGGGATAGCTGACCCACCACGGGCTGGGCACGAGCACCTCGTCACCCGGATCGAGCGTGGCAAGCAGGGCGTGGAAGATCGCCTGCTTGCCGCCCGCGCTGACGATCACCTGGCCGGGGGGCACATGGATGCCAAGGTCACGGGCAAAGTGCAGCGCCGCCGCCTCGCGCAGCGCCTGCGTGCCGGACACCGCGGTGTATTTCGTGTCGTCGGCGTCGAGCGCGGCCTTGGCCGCCGCGATGACGTGGGCCGGGGTCGCAAAGTCCGGTTCGCCCACCGACAGCGAGATCACGTCCCTGCCGGCCGCCCGCAGTTCAAAGGCGCGGTCGGTGATCGCGTTGGTGCGCGAAGGGCGGATACGCCCCAGCGCGGCGGAAATCTTCATTACAGGGTCGCTCACAACAATTTCGCTTTTACCAGTCCGCGCAAGGCATTGCCGATCAGGAATCCGTGCCTGAGGTCTTCGAGAGTAAGGTTTGCCTCTTCCGCGCGGCCTGCCTCGATCAGGCTGCGGCGCAGCACGCCCGGCAGCAGGCCCAGCGCGGCGGGCGGGGTGAGCAGCTTGCCATCACGCTCGACGAACAGGTTGGTGAAGCAGCCTTCGGTGACCAGGCCATCGTCGCGCAGCAGCAGCGCCTCCTGCGCCCCGGCCTCTTTCGCGGCACGCAGGCCGACGTCGTAGAATCCCCGGTCGGTGGTCTTGTGGCGCAGCCGCCAGTCGCCCGAGTCCACCGGCAGGCGCAGCACGGCGCAGGGCACCGGCTCCGCCAGCGGCGCGGGCAGCGGCGAAAGTTCCAGCGTGTAGGCGCCCGCGCGCGAGACGACCAGCCGCACCCGCGCGGGCGCATTGGCATCGAAGCACAGCGCCTGGATCGCGTTGCGCACCGCATGGCGATCAAAGGCAAAGCGGAGTTCGGCCGCGCTGGCCTTGAGCCGTTCGAGGTGGAGTTCCAGCAGCGCGATTCCCTCATCGGGAGTGAAACGCATGGTTTCGATCAGATCTGCCCCAGCGGCATGCACGCGCACGAATCCCCCTTTGACCAGGCACTCGCGCCATTCGGTGAGCATTTCCGAATCCGCGACAATCGCCGAGCCGACCCCCAGCACCGCCCGCCCCCGGTTGTTCTCTTCCGGGGTCAGGCGCAGGGTGCGGATTGCCACATTGAATGCCGCATCACCAGCCTCGATTGGGCCATTCCGGTCTGCATCCGGCGGGTCGAACCGCCCGATTGCCCCGCAATAGGGGCCACGCGGATCGCGCTCATGCCGGTTGATCAGTTCCATTGCCCGGATCTTGGGCGCGCCGGTGATCGAACCGCAGGGAAACAGCGCGCGTACCATGTCCGCCGCGCCCTTGCCCGGTTGCAGCGCGGCGCGCACTGTGGTGACCATCTGGTGGACCGTGGGATAGCTTTCCACCGCGAAGGCGTTCTCCACCCGCACGCTGCCCGCCTCCGCCACGCGCGACAGGTCGTTGCGCAGGAGGTCGACGATCATCAGGTTTTCGGCGCGGTCCTTGGCCGATCCGGCGAGTTCGGCGGCAAGCGCGGCGTCCTCTGTCCCGTCCCGCCCGCGCGGCCGAGTGCCCTTCATCGGCTTGACCGTGGCCGCCGCCCCGCGCTGGGCGAAGAACAGTTCGGGCGAGAAGCTCAGCAGCCAGTGCGAGCCATCGTGGACCACGCCGCCATAGCCGGCCCCCGCCGCCGGACGGATCGCGGCGTAAAGCGCCAGAGGATCGCCGCGATAGGACCCGGCGAGGTGGAAGGTGAGGTTGGCCTGGTAGATGTCGCCCGCCGCGATGGCTTCCTGCATGGCGGCGAAGTTCGCCGCATAGCCGCCGGGGGAAATTTGCGGTTCGACCGGGCCGACCTGGGCCAGGCCGCCGCGCTGCTGCTCAAGCCAGGCGGGCACTTCGTCCGCGGCCAGTTCCTGGTAGCCGTCGAACGCGCCGAACCAGACCAGCGGGCCGGCGGCGCCGCTGCGCGCGGCGGCCAGCGGCATGAGTCGGGGTTCGAGCGCAAGACCGGCCTCGTAGGCGAAATATCCGGCCAGGTGCAGGCCCTCAGTCCGCAGCGCCTCGATCCTCTCCAGCGCCGGTGCGACCTCTTCCGGGCGATGGGCCACCACGATTTCGCGCGGGGCCTGGTACAGCCGCGCGGGGCTGGCCGCGTCGGGGCGGGCATCGTCTAGCAGGATGAAGGGATCGGCCATTGCTGGCGCGCCTTCTAGCCGGGCTTTGCGCCGCATGCAAAAACCCACTCGCGCTGGGCGCGGGGGCGGCTTATCTGTTGCCCCTGAACAGTTTGGAGCACGCGATGACCGATATCCTCCTGGGCCTGGGCGCCAATGGCGAACGCCAGACCCTGCGCCTCAGCCGCGCCAACCGCCACGGGCTGATCGCCGGGGCCACCGGCACGGGCAAGACGGTCACCCTGCAGACCATCGCCGAGCAGTTTTCCGCCGCCGGGGTGCCGGTGTTCATGGCCGATGTGAAGGGCGACCTCGCGGGCGTCGCCATGCCGGGCAGCCATGATTTCAAGCACGCCGCCACGCTGGAGGCGCGCGCCGCCGAGATTGGCGTGACCGATTATGCCTATCGCGACAATCCTGCGGTGTTCTGGGACCTCTATGGCGAACAGGGCCACCCGATCCGGACCACGATCTCGGAAATGGGGCCGCTGCTGCTGGCGCGGCTGCTGGGGCTGAACGAGACGCAGGAGGGGGTGCTCAACATCGCTTTCCGCTTCGCCGACGACAACGGCCTGCTGCTGATCGATTTCGAGGATCTGCAACAGGTGCTGATCGCCTGCGCCGAGCAGGCGAGCCAGCTCGCCACCCGCTATGGCAACATTTCCAAGGCCAGCGTGGGGACGATCCAGCGCCAGCTGCTCGCTTTTGAAAGCCAGGGCGCGGCCCACTTCTTTGGCGAGCCGGCCTTCGAGATCAACGATTTCATCCGCTGCGACGAGAACGGCAAGGGCGTGGTCAACGTCCTTGCCGCCGACAAGCTGATGCAGAGCCCCAAGCTCTACGCGACCTTCCTGCTGTGGCTGCTGTCGGAGCTGTTCGAGGCCCTGCCGGAGGTCGGCGATCCGGAAAAGCCCAAGCTGGTGTTCTTCTTCGACGAAGCGCACCTGCTGTTCGACGATGCTCCGCAAGCGCTGTTCGACAAGGTCGAGCAGGTCGTGCGGCTGGTCCGGTCCAAGGGCGTGGGTGTCTATTTCATCACCCAGAACCCGATCGACATTCCCGAAAAGATCGCCGGGCAGCTGGGCAACCGGGTCCAGCACGCGCTGCGCGCTTTCACCCCGCGCGACCAGCGGGCGATCAAGGCGGCGGCGGAGACCTTCCGGATCAATCCCGCTCTCGACGTTGAAACCGCGATTACCGAACTGAAAGTGGGCGAAGCGCTGGTCTCGACGCTCGACGAGGAAGGCGCGCCCAGCGTGGTGCAGCGCACCCTGATCGTGCCGCCGCGTTCGCGGCTGGGACCGCTTACTCCCAAGGAGCGCGCGATCATCCAGTCGATCAGCCCGTTCGAGGGCAAGTACGAGACCCGCGTCGACCGCGATTCCGCCGCCGAAGTGCTGGAACGCAAGGCGCAGGACGCCGCCGCAGCTGCCCAGGTGGTCGAGGAACAGGGTGAGGAAGCCCAGCGCGCGCGCCCCCGCGCCACGACCTCGATGTGGGAAAAGGCCGGCAAGGCCGCGTTCGGGGCGGCTGCGGCTTCGGCCGGAACGATGGTGGCGCGCTCGATGACCGGACGCAAATCAAGCGGCTCGCCGGTCGCTTCAGCCGCCAGTGCGGCGGCCGGAGCGCTCGGTACGGCCCTGGGCGGCGCGGCGCTTGGCCGTTTCGCACGCGGTTTGCTGGGCGGATTGCTGCGGTAGAGAGTGTTGCCGTGTTTCAGTCGGACTGAAACAGGCACTAGGCCAGCGGCAGGGTCAGGGTTGCGGTCAGCCCCGCGACCGATCCGTCAGAATTGCGGCGGTTGGCGAGCACGAGCGCGCCGCCGTGCTGTTCGGCAATCGCGCGGGCGAGAGTCAGGCCCAGCCCGGCCCCGCCGGTGGCGCTGTTGCGCGATGGTTCGCCGCGGGTGAAGGGCTCCATCATCGCGCCGATGCGGCCTTCGGGGATGCCTGGGCCGTCATCCTCCACCCGGATCACGGCCATGGCGCCTTCGCGCTCCAGCGTGATCCGCGCCGCACCGCCACCATAGCGCAGGGCGTTGGAAACCAGGTTGCGCAGGCCGCGCCGCAGCCAGGTTACGCGGACCGGCGCGACGATCCGTTCGCCGGGAGCGAAAGTCACGGGTTCGCCCATGTCCTCGAACTCGTCGGCGACCTGGCCGACCAGCGCCTTCAGCTCCGCCGGTTCGCGCGGATCGCTGGGGCGGCCGACGCGCGCGAGCGAAAGGATATCGTCGAGGCTGCGGACGATATCCTCGATTGTCGCGGCCATCTTGTCGCGCTCGGCATCGTCCTCGACACTTTCGATCCGGACCCGAAGCGCGGCCAGCGGGGTCTTGAGATCGTGCCCGATGGCGCCGAGCATCACATCCTTTTCATCCAGCAGGGCGGCGATCCGGTGTTCCATCGCATTGTGGGCGATGATCAGGCGGCGCACGTCGTTCGGGCCCTGCGGAGCCAGCTGACCGGCGGCGTCCCGGGTGCTGGCAAACTGTTCCAGCCGGCCGGTCAGGGCCGCGAGCGGTCGCGTGATCCGCCCGACGATCAGGGCGATGGCGCCGACCAGCAGGCCGTAGAGCAGCAGGGTCTGGCCCAGCAGCGAGATCAGCAGGCCCTCATCAGGGCCGCGCATCGGCATGGCGACAGTGATCCAGCCTCGGTCGGAAGTGTGGATCGCGGCCACCATCTGTTCCCGCGCCCGCGGCGGTGCATGGTCGCCCATGCGCGCGGCGATGCGGGCTTCGCGGCGGATCAGGTCGGCGTTTTCGGTGATCGGACGGTGAACCACCACCACTTCCTTCAGCTCCACTCCCTGTTCGGCAAAGACTTCCTTCAGTTCGTGTTCGGCATCGTCTTGGCGCGATTCGCCGGTGCGCAGGGGGGAGACTTCCGCGCGCTCGACCCGCAGTCGGCGGGCTTCGGGGGGCAAATCGCGCGAATGGAACTTGCGGCCACCGAACAGGCCTTCCTCGCGCCCTGCGGCGAACAGGCGGATCGCGGCGGCGTGGACCATGGCAGCCTCGCGCCGATCGGACTGGGCGCGCCACAGCAGCGCGGCGCTGATCCCCTGCGCCAGCAAGAGCGCCATGGCGATCGCCAGCAGCAGCTGGCCCTGCAGGCTGCGCGGCATCAGCCGCTGCATCAGGTGGGCACCTTGATGCGCCGCACGTCGGCGGCCAGCATGTAGCCGCCGCCCCAGACGGTCTGGATAAGGGTGGGATTGCGGCTGTCCGCCTCGATCTTGCGGCGCAGGCGGCTGACCTGGTTGTCGACCGCGCGGTCGAACAGGTGCGCCTCGCGGCCCTGGACCATGTCGAGCAGCCGGTCGCGGTCCAGCACCTGGCGGGGATGTTCGACAAAGGCCATCAGCAGGCGAAATTCGACCGAGGAGATCGAGACCATCGCGCCGGAGGGATCGGTCAGCCGCCGCTTGAGCGGATCGAGCCGCCAGCCTTCGAATTCGAACAGCTCTTCCTCGGCGGCGGGCGGCGCGGCCTTTGCCGCGCGGCGCAGCACCGAGCGGATCCGCGCGACCAGTTCGCGCGGCTCGAACGGCTTCACCACGTAGTCGTCGGCGCCGATTTCCAGCCCGACGATCCGGTCGGTCGCCTCGCCCCGCGCGGTCAGCAGGATTACGGGTATCGCGCGCGCTTCCGACAGGTGGCGGCACAGCGAAAGCCCGTCCTCGCCCGGCATCATGATGTCGAGCAGGACGAGTTCGGGCGTTTCGTTTTGCAGTATTGTCCGCGCCTGCGCGGCCGAAACAGCCTGGCTGACGGCAAACCCCTGGCGCGAGAGATACTCGGCCAGGGGCTCGCGCAGCGCCGCTTCATCATCGACGAGCAGCAGTCGGACAGGTTCGGTGTCAGGCATGGGCTTCATGCGGTCCTTCAGGGCTTACTGGCCCCTGTGACCCTCATGGCCGGCCTCGCCGCCCTTCTTCGCACGCATCTGCTCGCGCATCTTCGCGTGGGCCGCCTTGCGTTCGTCGGGAGTCACGCTGCCGTCCTTGTTGGCATCGGTCATGTCGAAGTGCCTGCCATGGGCCGTCAGGAATTCGTCGCGGCTGACCGCGCCGTCCTTGTTGGCATCGGCCATTGCGCCCATCATGCCGCCGCGCATTCCGCCCATCATGCCCTTGCCGTGCATGCCGTGGCCGCGCCGGCCCTCGCCCATCATGCCACCGCCCTTCATGCCTTCGCCCTTCATGCCTTCGCCATGCGCGCGCTGGTGACGGGCGTTGAACTCGTCACGGCTGATCGAGCCGTTCTTGTCGGTATCAAGCCGGTCGAACATCGCCGCGCGGCGCGCATCGCGGTCGGCCGTGTCGAGCTTGCCGTCCTTGTTGGCGTCCATCCGTGCGAACATCTCCGCAGCGCGGGTCTGCGCTTCGGCGCGGGTCACGGTCTTGCCGGCCATCGGATCGCGGCCGGGGCCGCCCATCGGCTGGGCAATGGCCACGCCGCCGGCTGCGAGAGCCACGAACGACAGGCCGATCAGGGTCTTCTTCATCTGCGAAACTCCAGTTTCGAAAGAGAGGGTAGAAGCCGCCCGACCCGTTCAAGGGGAGGGGGAGTGGCCAGGCCGGAGCGGCTTCCTGAAAGCCTTTCTAATGCTGTACTGTCGCGCGATTATGCCGCGCGATGCAAGATGTGTCGTCATTTGTCGCAGCAAGGCCTGCGCGTTCATCAGCGGTTTAGCGCGCCCGGTGCTGCGTGCCGAGGCCCGGGGTGATGAACAGCGCGGTCGCTTCGCCCGCAATGTCCGCAGTGTGCCAGACGCCAGTCGGATTGATCGCGTATTCGCCGGCTGCCAGCGTGACTGCGGCGGTTCCACCATCGGGCAATTCCTGGAGCAGCGTCATCGTGCCGGCGAGGCACAGCACCACCTCTTCGCCGGCGGGGTGCATTTCCCAACTGGTCCAGCTATCGCGGAAGCTGTGCTGGCTGACGAGGCGTCCCTGTGCCCCATCGGCGCCGTGGCGGGCAATGTAGTCCTCGTACCATTCCATCGCGCCGGTGAACTCCGGTTGAGGCACGGCGACGACGCCGGACCCCAAGTGGAGCGGGTGAAGCGCGAGCCGGAGCGGCGAGGTCATCGTTCAGCCCATCACGAAGGCGTTGAGCTTGTTGCCGTCCGGATCGCGGAAATAGGCGGCATAGAACCCGCCTTCGCCGCGGGGGCCGGGCGCACCTTCGTCACTGCCGCCATGTTCGAGCGCGATGGCGTAGAGCCGGTCGACTTGCGCGGCGTCCCTGGCCTCCAGCGCGACCATCACGCCGTTGCCGACTGTGGCGGGATTGCCGTCGAACGGTTTCGTTGCCGCAATCCCGGCAGCGCCGCCCGGCGTGCCCCAGGCGATGAAGCTGTCGAACTCCATCATCCGTCCGGTGCCCATTTCCGCCGCGATCGCGTCATAGAACCGCGCGGCGCGCGCGAGGTCATTGGTGCCGACTGTCACGTAACCGATCATTGGCCGTCTCCTTTCGATTCGCTGACGGAACAATACAGGAACATCTAATTCCTGCAAGGTCGGTCCTAAAGGGGCGCGCAGGCAGCCTCCACCCAGGCCCTGACCTCGCCCGCCAGCTGCGGCAGCAGCACTTCGGCAACCTTGGCGTGATAGGCGTTCCACCAGTTCACCTCGCCCTGGGTCAGCAGCGCGCAGTCAACCAGGGTGCGGTCGATCGGCGCGAAGGTCAGCGTCTCGAAGCCGAAGTAGTCGCCCTCCGCGCCCGGGATCGCGCGCGGTTCCACGAGGATCAGGTTCTCGGTGCGGATGCCGAAATCGCCCGGCTTGTAATAGCCCGGCTCGTTGGACAGGATCATCCCCGGCAGCAGCTCCTGCCCGGTCCCGGCCTGCCCGCCCTGGGCCTTGGCGATGCGCTGCGGCCCTTCGTGGACCGAAAGGAAACTCCCCACCCCGTGGCCGGTGCCGTGGGCATAGTCGACGCCTGCCTGCCACAGTGCGTGGCGGGCCAGCGTATCGAGCTGGCTACCGACCGTGCCGCGCGGGAACACGGCCGTGGCCAGCGCGATGTGGCCCTTGAGCACGCGGGTGAAGCGGTCCTTGTGTTCCGCGCTCGGCTCGCCCGATCCGTCCTCGCGCCCGATCCACACGGTGCGGGTGATGTCGGTCGTGCCGTCGAGGTATTGCCCGCCCGAATCGACGAGGTAGATCGAACCCGGCTCGATCCGGCGGTTCGATTCTTCGCTCACCCGGTAATGCGGGCTGGCAGCGTTGGGACCGGCGGCGGAGATCGTGTCGAACGACAGGTCGCGCAGCAGGCCGGTATCCTCGCGCAGGCTCATCAGCTTCGCGGCAGCGGACAGTTCGGTTTCGCCGCCCTTGGGCGCCTCGGTCGCCAGCCAGTGGAGGAAGCGGGCGATGGCCGCGCCGTCGCGGGCCTGGGCGGCGCGGTGGCCGGCCTGCTCTTGCCGGTTCTTGATCGCTTTCGCCAGCACGGTGGGGTCGTTCAGCTCGACCACTTCCGCGCCTGCCCCTTCCAGCGCGGCGAAGACCGCCTGGACCGAGCGTTCCGGGTCGACCGCGACCTTGCGGCCCGCCAGCGACTTCAGTGCGGGCACGAAGTCCTCGCGCGGGCGGACCGTCACGGCATTGCCGAGGTGGGCGCGCAGCTCCGGCGTGACCTTTTCCTCGGCGATGAACAGTTCCGCCGTGCCGTCCGCATGGGCCAGCACGAAGGACAGGGTGACCGGCGTGCGCTCCACGTCGGTCCCGCGCAGGTTGAGCAGCCAGGCGACGCCATCGAGCGCGGAGACGACCGCGGCGTCCAGCCCGCGCGCGGCGAGCCATTCGGCAACCTCGCTGCGCTTGGCCTCGCTCGACTTGCCGGCGTGTTCGAGAGGGTGGACTTCGGCGGGGGCAAGGCTGGGGGCGGGGCGGTCGGCCCAGATCGCGTCGATCGGATTGCCCTCGACCGGCTCCAACGCCGCGCCCTTGGCGCGCAGCGCGCGGTTGGCGGCATCGACCCAGGGTTTACCGTGGAGCCACGGATCGAAGCCGATCTTTGCGCCGGGCGCGGCGTTGTCCGCCAGCCAGGCGGCCACGCTGGTCGCGGGGACGGACTGGTATTCGTAGAGCCGCCCGTCCACCTGCTCGCGCACTTGCAGCGTGTAGCGCCCGTCGATGAAGATCGCCGCCTTGTCTGTCAGCACGGCCGCCGTGCCCGCCGAACCGCCGAAGCCGGTCAGCCAGGCGAGGCGCTGGGCATAGGCGCCGACATATTCGCTCATGTGCTCGTCAGAGATCGGCACGACGAAGCCGTCGAGCCCGCGGCCCTTCAATTCCTTGCGCAGCGCGTCGAGCCGCGCTTCATGGGTGTTCATCAGCATCGATTTTCCTGGTCCGGCTTGCGGGGACAATGGCCGCACCATAGACCGGGGGCATGACTCTTGCCACACCCCCCGTCGCGGCGAAAAAGCCGTTCACCTATACCCACCACGGCATCACCGTGGCCGACGATTACGCCTGGCTGCGCGATCCCGGATATCCCGAAGTGACCGACAAGGAAGTGCTCGCCCACCTTCAGGCGGAGAACGCCTGGTTCGAGGCGCGGATGGGCGGCCAGCAGGGCCGGATCGATGCCCTGTTCAGGGAAATGCGCGCGCGGATCAAGGAAGCCGACAAGTCCGTGCCGCAGAAGGACGGCCATTACCTCTACTGGATCGAGTTCGAGGAAGGGGCGGAATACAAGAAGTGGTGGCGCAGGCCCGTTGCTGGCGGGCCGGACGAGCTGATCCTCGACGAGGTCGCGCTGGCGGAGGGCCACGAATACTTCCGGCTGGGAGCGATCTCCGTCTCGCAGGACGGGCGGCTGCTCGCCTGGTCGGTGGACGACAACGGCTCCGAACGCTTCACCGCGCGGATCAAGAACCTGGCCACCGGGGAAGTGCTGGCGGACGAGATTCCCGGCACGCTTTCCGGCCTCGTCTGGGTCGCGGGCGATAAGGGCCTGGTCTACTCCCTCGCCAACGAGCAGTGGCGCACCGACAACGCGCGGCTGCACTGGCTGGGCCGCCCTCTGGAAGAGGACGTCGAGCTTTACCACGAGGATGACGAGGGCTTCCGCGTCGGCGCCTCGCTCTCGGCCAACGAGGAATGGCTGATCGTCTCCAGCGGCGATCACGAGACGAGCGAAGTGCGGCTGATTCCCGCCGCCGATCCGCTGGCCCAGCCGGTGCTGGTTCGCGCGCGGGAAAAGGGCGTGGAATACGACGTCGATCTCCACGGCGACACGTTGTTCGTCCACACCAACGACACGCACGAGAACTTCCGGCTGGCGAAAGCGCACCTGTCGCATCCGGCGGAGTGGGAGACGGTGATCGAGGGATCGGACGCCTTCTACCTTACCGGGTTCGAGCTGTTCCGCGATTTCTACGTGGTCGAGGGCCGCCGCGCTGGTCTCGATTCCGTCGAACTGCGCTGGTATGACGATCCCGCGCGGATCGAGCCGATCGTCTTTCCCGAGGCAAGCTATGTCGCGGGGCTGGGGGACAATCCCGAATGGGCGATGAGCGTCCTGCGCCTGTCCTATGAAAGCATGGTTAGTCCGGCGAGCGTGCTGGACTACGATGTCGCCGCCCGCACGCTGACCACGCTGAAGGTCCAGGAAATCCCATCGGGCTATGACGCCTCGCTCTATGCCACCGAACGGCTGGAGATCGCGGCGCGCGACGGCACCAAGGTTCCGGTCTCGGTGCTCTACCGCAAGGACCGCGCCGCCGGAGGCCCGCTGCATCTCTATGGCTACGGAGCCTATGGCATCGCCATCGAGCCGGGGTTTTCGACCAGCCGCCTTTCGCTTGTGGACCGGGGCTTTGCCTATGCCATCGCCCATATCCGCGGCGGGGACGATCTGGGCCGCGCCTGGTACAAGGCGGGCAAGCTGGAGGCGCGCACCAACACCTTCAACGATTTCGTCGACGTGGCGCAGGGGCTGATCGAGCGGGGGTACACCGCCGCTGGCCGGATCAGCATTTCCGGCGGCTCGGCGGGCGGCGAACTGATGGGCGCGGTGATCAACTCCGACCCCGGCCTGTGGGGCGCGGTGGTGGCCCACGTGCCGTTCGTCGACGTGCTGGCGACCATGCTCGACCCCAGCCTTCCGCTGACCCCCGGCGAATGGCCCGAATGGGGCAATCCGATCGAGGACAAGGCCGCGTTCGAGCTGATCCGCTCCTACTCGCCCTACGATCAGGTCAGGGCGCAGGCCTATCCGCCGCTACTGGTGACGGCGGGCCTCAACGATCCGCGCGTGACCTATTGGGAGCCCGCCAAATGGGTCGCCCGCCTGCGCGAGCTCAAGACCGACGGTAACGAACTGCTGCTCAAGACCAACATGGGCGCGGGCCACGGCGGCAAGTCGGGCCGGTTCGAAAGCCTGAAGGAAACGGCGGAGGAGTTTGCTTTCATCCTGTGGCAGCTGGGGGTGCAGGAGTAATGGCGCCCCTCTCTCCGTTCGTGTCGAGCGAAGTCGAGACACGGGTGCTGAGGTGTCTCGACTTCGCTCGACACGAACGGAGGGTGGGATGAACCGCTACGAGATGACCTTCACCGCTGGCCCCCAGCACATCGACGAGCTTGGCCACGTCAACAATGCGGTCTGGGTCGACTGGATCCAGCAGATCGCCACTGCGCACTGGGCCGCCGTGGCCGTGCCGGACCATCAGGCGCAGTACGTCTGGGTCGTGACCCGGCACGAGATCGACTATCGCGGCAACGTGGGCGAGGGCGAGACGGTGACTGCCGAGACCTTCATCCCCGAAGGCCCGACCGGCGCGCGGTTCGACCGCCGGGTCGATTTCCGCAATGCGACAGGCAAGGTGATAGTCAGCGCAAAGACCACCTGGGCGATCATCGACCGCCCCACTGGCCGGCTGGTTCGCGTGCCGAAGGAAGTCGCAGAACCGTTCCGGCCCTTCGCCAGCGAAGCCTAGGGCGCCGCCAGCGGCACGGTCAGCACGAAGCAGGCCCCGCTTTCGCTTTCGGCCAGTTCCAGCGCGCCGCCGCTGCCTTCCACCAGCGCGCGGGCGATCGGCAGGCCAAGGCCCGTGCCGCCGCTTTCGCGCCGCGAGGTGAAGAACGGGTCGAAGATCCGCTCGCGGTCGGCCTGCGGCACGCCAGGGCCGTTGTCGCACAGGGTGAGCAGGGCGCTGCCACCATCACGCCGGGCGGTAAGCAGGACTTCGCCCGCGCCCGCCTGGCGCGCGTTCTCCAGCAGGGTCGCCAGCACCGTTTCCAGCGCGCCTGCATCCATCGCCAGCCGGTCCAGAGCCGGTTCGGCCTCGCTGCGCAGGACGAAGCCCTCGCCCCCCGCAGCATCACCCAGCCGCGCCAGCAAGGGGGCAAGCGCCGCGCCCTCGCCGGAGGGTCCGCGCGTCATGTCCGCCTTGGCGAGTTCCATCAGCCGGCTGACGAGCCGCGACAGCCGCTCTCCATCGGCGGCTATGTTCGCAAGAAAGCGCGCCCGCTCAGCCTCGCTCATGGTCGGGCCGTGGTCCTGCAGCAGTTCGATCCCGCCACGAATGCCGGCCAGCGGCGTCTTGAATTCGTGGCTCAGCGCGGCGGCGAAATCGCGCAGGTAGCGCGAGCGGCGGGCAATCGCCTCGGCCATGACCTCGAAGTCGTGGTAAAGGCTGCGGATCTCCTGCACTTCCAGCGTCGGGCGCGCCGGGGCGGCGCTCTGCCCCCGGGCAAGCGCGCGGGCAGCCAGGCTCAGCTGCTCGACCGGGCGGACGATAGCGCGCGCGAGGATCGCGGTCAGCAGCACCAGCATGGCGAAGATCGCGGCGACCCCGGCGGCGATCTTGCCCCGGTCCTCCCACATCCCCCGGAACAGCGCCGAGGCCGAGCGCGAGACCAGCACCGCGCCCACCACCTTGCCGCCCGCTTTGATCGGGCGGGCATGGTGCAGGCGGATCGCGGTGGCACGGCTGATCCAGTCGAACGCGGTGTCTTGGCGGTAGAAATCGTTGTGGCGCAGCACGGTCACGCTCTGCCCGCGCAGCGCGGCGCGAACTTCGGGCAGCATGGCCAGGCTCTTGCCGGTATCGCGCCCGTTCAGCACCGTGCCGGCCTGATCAAGCAGCAGGATCGAGGCAAGCGTCGCGCGCTTGGTCTCCTCCAGCGCCGGGCCCATCCGGGCGGCGACGGCCAGTGCCCGTGCGTCGGCGGGCGCGCTCGCCGGGACCGCCGCAGGGCGTTCAGGCAGGACGGGGGAGTAGCGCAGGTCGATGCCGCTCTCGATCTCCTGATAGGGCATCGAGCGGCTGGGCAGCGGCGGCAGTGGCGCGGGTTCCGCGCCGGGCCAGAGCAGCGCCGCGCTGGCGCCGAGCGCCGCGCCCTGCGCCACCAGTTCGCCCTCGGTCCGGCGGATCAGGGCGTTCTCGTAGACGCGCAGGCCCAGCGCGGCGACGCCGGGCAGCGCGGCGACGAACAGCAGCACCGCCAGCAGCAGCCAGCGCAGCCGGGGGACCGGCCACAGCCAGGCCGCCGCCTTGCGCAGCGTCTCGATCACGCCGCGATCATCCGGCGCTGCCGCAGGGGCCGAGCCGGTAGCCTACCCCGGCCCGCGTCTCCACCAGATCGCCGCAGCCCGCATCGGTGAACTTGCGGCGCAGGTTGCGGATATGGCTGTCGATCGTCCGGTCGGTGATCGCAAAGCCGGGGCCGTGGAGCTGGTCGATCAGCTGGTCGCGGCTGAGGAAGCGCCCCGGCGCCCCGGCCAGCGCGGCCAGCAGGGTGAACTCGCTGACCGT
>ERZ795062.301-NODE-301-length-44151-cov-10.583409_pt1 | contig 44151 bp, 54 predicted proteins | sample MGYA00375146_ERZ795062 | MGnify/ENA primary metagenome ERZ795062 (study PRJEB30191, sample SAMN05720281) | activated sludge metagenome | isolation source: Anaerobic digester | place: USA | collected 2015-07-16 ...
AATCTTCTCTTATTCTTAGGGAATGTAAATTCAGGTCTATTCTCTAATTTTTGGATAGGAGCTTTTATAATTGTATCTTTCAAATCCCCTTCTTCTATTCCCAATCCTGAATAAGGAGAGGTAAAGGGTATACCAAAACTATTTAATTTCGCCATATGGGTGGATATAACTACTACCCCAAGCATAATTCCATATAATCCTAATAAAGATGCTAAAGTCATAAATATGAATCTACAAAATCTCAATCCTGAAGCTAGTTCATAACTAGGAAGGGCAAAAGCTGCTATAGTGGTTATAGCTACTATGATTATCATCAATGGACTTACGACTCCAGCTTCTACTGCTGCTTGCCCAATGATAAGTCCTCCAACTATTCCTATGGTGGTACCAATGGGACCAGATATTCTAGTACCAGCTTCTCGTAATAGCTCTATGGTAATTTCCATTAAAAAAGCCTCTACTACTGCTGGAAAAGGTACATTTATCCTACTAGATGCTACATAATAGGTTAATCTAGTAGGTATTAATCCAGGATGGAAAGATGTAATTGCTATATACAATGCAGGGGATAGAGTAGCCAAAAATCCTCCCAATATCCTCAATATCCTTATAAAGGAAGAGATGGTCCATCGGCTATAGTAGTCTTCTGCTGATTGTATTAGAGTGCCTAAAGTAGCAGGAATTATAAGGGCAAAGGGAGTATTGTCAACTAATAGGGCAATCCTTCCTTCATATAAGGATGCAGCTACAGTATCGGGCCTTTCCGTATTTTCTATTTGAGGAAAAGGGGATATATGATTATCTTCTATTAACTGCTCTAACATGGAGCTGTCTAATATGGCGTCTATATCTATGGTATCTAATCTTCTAAATACTTCCTTTAGCAATTCATCATTTGCAATATCCTCAATATACATAACTGCAATATCCGTCTTAGATCTTCTACCTATTTGAAGATTTTTTACCTTCAATTTTGGATCTCTAATTCTCCTACGAACTAGGGTAGTATTTATCTTTAAAGTTTCAGAAAATCCATCCCTTGGACCTCTAACTACTGTTTCCGTCTCTGGTTCTCCTATCCCTCTAGTAGCCCATCCTCTAGATGAAAGTTCCAAAGCTTTTGCTACTCCATCTATTAGCAGTATGGTTTCTCCAAATAGTATACTGTCAACTATTTCATCTATCTGGGTTTTCTCATCTACTTCCACTATGGCAATGGCTTCTTTGGCTATGGTATCCAGTATTTTTGATTTGAATGTATTCATATCAAAACTTTCACTTTCACTAGTGGTAAGTAGTAATTGAATTGCATATTCGCTTATTAATTGTTTGTCAATAAGTCCATCAAAGAAAACAAAACAAACCTGTCTTTTGTCCTTGCCAATCTGTATAAATCTATAGTTTATGTCATCACAGTCCTTGAATACATCTTTTAAAATCTGTATATTTTTGTTTAAATCCTTTTGTATTGTTCCCATCATACTTCTCTCCTAAATTAATTTAAATATAATAAACATTGTGATACCAAATATTAGATAGGTCCAAGATATAATTTTTACTATATTTAGTTCCCTTGTATATCCTTTGTTTTCATATTTGGGAATATCTATTAATAGTATGATTAATCCAATAATTATAATAAAAAATAGAGTTAAATTATCAAATATGCCCCTTAAAATAGCTATAAATTTATACAAAAAACCACCCCCTGCCAATTCAATAATATAATTAGCAGAAAGTGGTTTTTTTATTCATAAATAAAGGATTAATAACTATATAGTTTTACATATATATACTTTTTCTATATGTTTTTCTAGCTCCTCTTTGCACCTATATAATTTAGCCTTATTGTCAAACAATCCAAATACTGTAGGGCCGCTACCACTCATTATACTTCCTAGGGCACCATATTGTATCATGATTTTTTTGATTTTTTGTATAATTGGATATTTAGGGACTACTACCTTTTCCATTACATTGGCCATATTTTTAGCTAGGGAGGATAGATCCCCCTCCTGTATATATTGGATTAGCTTATCTATATCTATTCTATTATCTATAGAATTTAAATTTATGTTCTCATATACTTGGGCAGTAGATATAGGTACATCTATATTAGCCAATAATACCAATTTATTTGAAAAACTATTTAACGGAGTCAATTTCTCCCCTATGCCTTGGGCATGGGCTGTACCTCCAAGGATGCAAAAGGGGACATCTGCTCCTATATTGACTCCCAATTCCATCAATTCCTCCTGGGAAAGGTTTAAATTCCACAGGGTATTTAGGCCTTTAAGAGTTGTTGCAGCATTGGCACTACCCCCTGCCAGCCCTGAGGCCAAGGGAATATTCTTTTCTATTGTAATATGGACTCCCCTATCTATTCCCGTTTTATTTCTAATCTGTTCCCATGCTTTATAGACTAGATTAGAGGGGCCTAAGGGAACTCCTTTTTCGTTTGATTCAATTTTAATTCCCTTTTCTCTATCTTTTAATATTATGGTATCTTTTAAATCAATTTGTTGCATTATGGTATTTATTTCATGGTATCCATCGTCCCTTTTATATAGTACATCTAAGGATAAGTTGATTTTTCCATATGAGTCTAATGTTACTTCATCCATCTATATTCTCCTTTTTTTAAATTTTCAAGGTATATTATATCATAAAAGGGACTTGGAACTAAAAATTAATATCTACCTTTTTCTCTATGATTATCTTTTCTCCAGGCATCAATGTAGTTGGAGATAATACATTGTTTGCTAGTACTATTTCATCTACAGTTGTATTGTATCTTTTAGCAATATCCCAAAGGGTATCATCCTTTTGGATCATGTATATGATTATACTTGGTCTGTTTTTCTTGTCTATAAGCTCATCTGTCTCTTGAATTTCACTTATCATGGTAATTTTTCTTTCCCTATTGGCAAATATATGATTTTTTATAACAACCTGTATGGACAGTATATCCTCTTGTAAATAGTATTCTAATTTTTCTAAATTGGTTTTTATATTTGTTGTCAAACCTTGTTGTAGCTCCTCTGAAGTGATATAAGATTTATAAGGTAGTTCTTCCCTTAGGGTTTTAATTGCTTCTGTTTCCTTTTCCAAATAGTATATATTAAGTACTAGTACTCCTTCTATCATCAATTTATCCTCTATATATTGATAGTTAATAATGCTAGTTTCCCCTTCTACAGCATATACTTCTTGAAATCCCTTCCCTGTTAATTCTTTGGATATTTCTTCTATTGATATTATATCCTTGACATTCTCCGTTATGAATATTTCTTCTTTTTCTATATTTATATGATTGCTAGTGGAATAGGCATCTACTATTACTTCTTTCTCCTTGTTGTCATAAAGTTTAGCAGATATTTTCAATTTCCCTTCTAAATCTATAATCCTTAAATCTCCTTCTAGACTTTCTTTAAGCTGATAATTTCCATCTACTATTTCCATATCTATATTACATTTAGATTCTATTTGAATTTCTGAATTATCTATAAAGTGGGTAAAGGGTATTTCTCGTTTCACGGAATTTAGCTTTTTCCCGCCAAAGTATATTATAGAAGCTTCTACTATTCCTGATAGTATTATCCTATCAGCAGATATGCTATACTCCTTTTCATAAGGATGGAGTTCAATTTTTAATATTTCATCTATAGAAGGTTGTTCTTGACCTATTTCAAAGGCGTCTTTTATGATGGCATAACTTTCTTCTCTTCTTAATACATCATTGTATCGAATTTTTTCTTTTAGTACTTGAAGATTTGGCCCTCCTTCTATATTCTGTATTATCTCTACTGAATTAATTGCATATACTTTTCCCATTAGATTTATAAGAGCTATTAGATTGATTTTTCGCTCCTCTACCTGTTCATATTGAATATATTCTATACGAGCATTTACCTCTCCTGCCATCTCCTCAGTTATCCCTTGGATCTCTATTTCCTCATTAAAATCACTATTGGTTTCAACTATATATATATTTAGCTCTTCTTCTTGGGATTTGTATACTAGCTTGAATTTTACTAATCCATTTACCAATATCTTATCCCTTATAATCTTGGTACTTAGTATTTCTACCTTTCCATCTGCCCATAGAATAGTATCTATATCGGGTTTCGTTTGATTTAAGTATATTTCAGTCTCTATTAGAGTCTCTATCTGTTCATATCCTTTTTGTTCTTCTACTTTAAGGATATCCTTTATTACTTCCATACACAAAACCTCCTCAACTATTTACTTTATATATCCTATGAAAAAGTATATGCTTTAATGTCCCAAAAAATGATAAAATTTAAACGCCTTTTGGCGTTTAAATTCTATATTAGGCCTTCTCTATTATTTCTTGAATATAATTGGGTAGATAGAAAGCTCCTTGGTGTATATTCTCATTGTAATATTTGGTGTTTATATTATACCTTTGCCATTCTAATATATTTTGATTTTCTATTGGATCATACCTTTTAGAGGCAAATCCAAATAACCAATGTCCTGATGGATAAGTGGGAATATGGGCTTGATAAGCATAGGTTTTGGGAAATATCCTTTTAAGCTTCCCTATAGCCCTTTCAAACTCCTTTCTATCTTCATCAAAGTATACAGATTCACATTGATTTACCAGTATACCATCTTCTTTTAAAGCTTTGTAAGCATCTTTGTAAAAGTTTTCTGTAAACAATCCTTCTCCTGGACCTATAGGATCGGTAGAATCTACAATAATCAAATCGTATAATTCTTCCTTATCCTTTACAAATTCTACTCCGTCTTGGTAATAAAAGTTGATCCTAGAATCGTCAAATCCAGATTTTAAAAAGGGTAAGTACTCTTTAGATAAATCTACCACCATCTTGTCTATTTCGACAAAATCCATCTTCTCTATGGTAGGATATTTGATTAGCTCTCGAAGGGTACCTCCATCTCCTCCTCCTATTATTAGTATGTTCTTCACATGGGGATGAACAGCCATAGGAACGTGAGCTATCATCTCATGGTATATGAATTCATCCTTTTCCGTCAACATAGTAAACCCGTCTATTACTAGTACCCTTCCATATTCGTAGGTATCCAATATATCTATTTTTTGAAAGGGGCTTTCAACAGAAATTAGATGCTCCTTTACCCTCATAGAAGCTCTGCTATTTTTATTGTGTACTTCTGTAAACCATAATTCCATAGTATCCCTCCCTACCCTTCTCCTTGTGGTTTGTATATTATATTTTCATACATGCCATTGGAATAGATATGGATTTTTTCCACATCTCCTCTATTTATTTCGGTGGTTTCAGTTTTTTCTGCTTTTAATTTCTCTTTTAGATACTCAAATGCAATCCAAGGATCCACTTCTTCTCCACAAGTAAACAGATCAATAGCTGCATAGCCATATTCAGGCCATGTATGGATAGTTAAATGGGATTCTTGGATAACTACTACTCCACTTACGCCCCAAGGGTTGAAGGTGTGAAATACGGATTGTACTACTGTAGCTTTTGCCAGTTCTGCAGCTTTAATCATATATTCTTCTATTAAATGACTACTATTTAATAATTGATTATCACAATTATAAAACTCCACCAATATATGTTTACCTAGCCTTTTATTGTCCATATAACGCCCTCCTTTTTATATTATGTTCGCATATATTTATCATTAAGTTTAATATAACTAAACTTAATGATAAAAAATAATATTTACTATTTATAAACTATAAGTTTATAATAGCTGAACTTTTTCATATAATCATAGTACTAACAATTTATAATAATGTCAATATTTTAAGGAATTATTTTTTATAATTACGTAGGGTATTTTAGCTGATTTTGTAAATTCGTTCCATAGGCCTATTTATTTTGACCAAATTTTACATATAATTATATATAAAGACTTCTAAGTGGTCTTTCTTCCCCGTAAGAGCAAAAGTATTTTGCTCTAATCCTTGTTTTATATTAAACCGACATATTGTCGGTTTTTTATTTTTTGAATTTACCCAATAAAAAAAGTGAGATTTAAATCTCACTTTTTTTATCTAACTTATCTTAATCTTTCTTTCTTCGTCATCGCAAATGGTTACTTCAACTGTCTCTGTTAATATATCGGAGTAGGTATATGAAACTCTTCTTACTGAATCATATTGATTAGAAATTTTAACTACGAATAAACTTGGATATGCTTCTTCTAATATACCTTCTCTTATTGTGGTCTTCTTTCTACCTTTGTTAGCTTTTAGAATTACCTTCTTTCCGACACAATCTTCTACGTCTTTGCGAATTTTGGATAGATTATTCTTCTCCAACAAAGCAAACCACCTTCCATCAATTTCTCCCCAATAATGCTGGGGGCAGAAGGAGTGTAAAGGGACACTCACGTTATAATTGTATCATATAATAGCTTTATTGTCAAATAATTCATTATACTATGAAAATCATCTATTGTCAACAATTTTTACGGGAAATATTATTCTTCATAATATTCTAAAATTCCTGATAATATACCCTTGGCTAATTGTTCCACATAAATTTCATCCATAAATTTGCCTTCTTCTTCCCAGTTAGACAAATATCCTATTTCTATCATTAAAGAACTCACATTTACTCCCCTAAACACATAGAAGTTTCCTTCCCTAATCCCTCTAGTAGGTATCCTTAATCTATCCAAATTATCCAATATAAACTCCCCTAGATCTTGGCTTCTACTATCCCCTCTAAAATGAAATATTTCACATCCCCTTAAGGTAGATTTAGGGTAATAATCCATATGAATACTTAAAAAAAAATCTGGATATATTTGATTAGCCATATTTACCCTATCTACTGCCAAAACCTCTTCATCCCCATCCCTTGTTAAATAAACAGTCGCTCCTTTTTCTTCCAATAACTCCTTTAGCTTCATAGCAAGTTTCAACACAATGTCTTTTTCCAATAGATTTAAGCTATCCCCTATATGTCCTATATCCTCGCCCCCATGACCTGGGTCTATTACCAATATCTTTCCAAAAAGTGGCCTTTTTATACAGGGAAGGGTAAAATCTTCTACTTCTACTCCTGTGTAGTAGTATTTTAATATGTCCTTAAAGGTATAGCCCTCTTGAGCCATCTTTTCTGCCCCATATTGACAAAGGCCTAGTCCATGTCCCTTGCCTCTTGATACAAATTTAATTTCCGTAGGAAATATGCTAAATCTAGTAGAATCTAACTCTAAAAGTTCCATAACCTTATGTCCTCTAAATACTTTATCTCCTATTTTTATATAGGATACTCTACCTTGTCCATCCTTTTCTATCCCTTCCATAAATCCCTTTATTTCAATATACTCACTAATATCTTCTCTAGGAAATTGTACTTTTAATATTTCTTGTAACTCTTCTATGGTAAAACTTTTTTCCCCTTTCCAATGGGGAGAATCCTTACAATAATCACATAGTACTCGCCGCAAATATACCACTTGATTATCTACTACATTTTCGGCATTTTCCGTACTACCACCACATACTAAGTGGTATTTACCTTGAATTAATTTGTTTTCAAAGGTGATTACCAGATTTTTTGTCTCTTTTATTGCTCTATCTATTTTGTTTATATTATCCTGGTATCTGTCCTTCCAAATTTCTCTATAATATTCTAATGGTTTAAGCTCTAATTCTATATCCCCTTTGCCACCAAATAGCCTAGAAGTCCTTAATATATTGGTTCTCAATATTATAGCTTGGGCTTTTAGGGTTTCTATGTGAAAATCTATATTTATTTTCATTGCCAATAATATGCTAACCAACTGTTCTAGGGGAATATTTTTAGTTTGATTATTCTTTTTATCAATATATTTGATATGAAAATCTTTTTCCATAGTATTCACCCCTATTTTAGGCTTATTAATACATATTATGAATTAAAGATTGATAGGTGATAAATGTGGTATAATATAAAATATGAACAAGGAGGTAGTTTTCGGTGAAAGGAACTATAGTATCTGCCTGGATAAAAACCAGCAAAAACATATTTGGAGAAAAATTAGTAAATGAAGCTCTAATCCAAAATGGAATAGAGCCTAATAGGATTTTTACACCTACAGAAGATATAGAAGATAATAAAGCTTTAGGATTTGTAGAATACATAGCTAATAGTTTAGGTAAGGATAGAGGAGAGGTTTGGCGGCAAATTGGGATAGGAAATATTGAAACCTTTTCTAAAGATTATCCAGCTTTTTTTAGATATAAGAACCTATATTCTTTTTTGAAATCCATGTATGACATCCATGTGATAGTAACCAAGAGAATCCCTGGAGCTAAACCTCCTATACTACATGTGGAACCTTTGGATAAAAATAAAGCTATTATGACTTATTCTTCCCCAAGGGAGATGTTTGGATATTTCCGTGGAATGTTAGAAGGAGCAAGTAAGTTTTTTAATGAAGATATCCAAGTAGAAACTTTAGAAGAGAATGATGGGTTTTTAAAGATATCTATCACATTTGAGGAAGAAATATACAACAAAAAAGATTATCCCTTTAATAAAATATTATCCTTGGGATTTATCAAAAATTTCGAGGCAAAAGCTGCTATTGGATCTTTGTTATTTGGAGGAATACCTTTAGCTTTATTATTCAATTATGGCAACAAGGAACCATCTATACCTATAATACTAATAATCTCCTTCATAGTACCTTTTATGGTGGTTAAAGGGCTTCTAAGCCCATTAAATAGCATAAAACAATCTATGGAGGAGCTAGTAAAAAAAGATCTTTCCTTTGAAAGAAATATATATACTAATGATTTCTTAGAAAATATAAACCTTGGATTAAATAAGATTAAAAGTAGTATAAAGACGGATTTTGTTGGATATAAGGGGACTACTGATGAATTAAATGTATTTACCGATAGGTTTGACCAAATATCTCAAAATATGAGTACCACTTCTACTGAAATTACCAGCATAGTAGAACAAGTGGCACAAGGAGCCATAAGTCAAGCAGAAGAGACAGAAAATGCTGCCTATAGTTTAAATAATAGCATACAAACTTTAAATCATATTTCTCATAAAGAAAATGAAGGTAAAGAAGCTTTAGAGAAAACTGTTAAAAATATAAAAAAGGGATATGAGGATTTAAAATATACCTCTAGTAGTCTAGATAAGGTGTTAGAAGAATTCTCTCAGGTAAGAAAAAAAGGAATAATGCTACAAAATAGAGCAAAAAATGTTACGGAGATAGTAGAAACAGTGGAACGAATTTCAGAACAAACTAATCTTTTAGCTCTAAATGCCAGCATTGAAGCTTCCAGAGCTGGAGAATATGGAAGAGGCTTTACCGTAGTGGCTACAGAGATAAGAAAGTTAGCTGAAGGCTCTAAAGAAGCAGTGCAAGATATCAACAATATGTTGGCATCCTTTATCCATGAAATCGATGAATTTATGGAGGATATAGAAGCTCAATATAAGATATTGGAAAAAGAAAATGACAATCTAACCCATATATCCGAGGAGACAAGCAATACAGTGGATACTGTACAACAAGTGGCAAATTTAATTATCCAGCTTATAAACCAATTAGATAGAGAAACAGAATCTATGAATCAAATATCTAGCAATATTCAAACATTGGCTGCTATAGCCGAAGAAAATTCAGCTTCTAGCCAAGAGGTAAGTGCCAATGTGATAAACTATACTAATGAAATAAAGAAGATGTCAGAGAGCATAAAAGAGTTTAAAAAGGTATCAGAAGAGTTTAGTCAAGATTTAGAAAAGTATATTATATAGTTTTAAGGCACCCTAATTTGGGTGCCTTTTTTATTAAATATCTATTATATATTTAATAGCCAAGAGGCTATGGAAAAATACACAATTAAACTTAAAGCATCTACTATTGTTGTAATAAGGGGGCCCGCCATTATAGCTGGGTCTATATTTATTTTTTTAGCAATCATAGGTAATATTCCACCAATGACTTTCGAGATTACCACTGTTATAAATAGAGTTAGAGATACAGTAAGGGATATTAAAACTCCCACATTATCAAATAAATATATCCTAAAAAAGTTTACTACTGCTAACACAGCTCCAACTACTATACTAATCCCTAATTCCTTTAATACAACCTTTCTTGCATCCTTAAGTTCTATCTCTCCTAAAGCAATACCACGGATTATTAGCGTAGAGGATTGACTACCTGAGTTTCCACCAGTATCCATTAACATAGGTATAAAAGCTGTTAAAACTACTACTGATTGAAGTAGCCCTTCAAATTTTCGTATAATCCCACCAGTAAAAGTGGCAGATATCATCAATACCAATAGCCATACGACCCTATGTTTAGCTAAAGAAAATATACTAGCATCTAAATATTTTTCCTCCGTTGGAGACATAGCTGCCATCTTTTGGAAGTCCTCAGTGGCTTCTTGATCGATTACATCCATTATGTCATCTACGGTTATTATTCCTGTTAATCGTCCTTCTTTATCCACTACAGGTAAAGCTAAGAATCCATATCTTTTAAATATCCCTGCTACTGTCTCCTGATCATCGTGAGTATGGACATAAATAACATCCCTATCCATTATATCCTCAATTAACAAATCTTCATCACTAATGACTAGTTTCCTTAAAGATACTATTCCCTCTAATTTTCTATTTTTATCTGTTACATAACAAGTATATACTGTTTCCTTGTCCAAACCTGTTTCCTTTATATGAGCTAAAGCTTCTCTTACAGTCATAGCTTTTTTTAAGTCCACGTATTCTATGGTCATTATACTACCTGCTGATTCAGGTGGATATTTCAAAAATTGATTTATTAGATTCCTTTCATCTTCTTTGGCATGTATCAATATCTTTTTAACTATATTGGCAGGAACCTCTTCTAATATGTCTATCATATCGTCAAAAAATAATTCATCTATTATATGCTTTAACTCTTTATCTGTAACTAGACCTATAAGTTCTCTCTGTTGTTCTACAGAAAAATGGGCAAATACATCTACCGCTAAGTCCTTAGGTAACATTCTAAATATGAGTAAAGCTGTATGAACATCTAAAGATTCTAGCAATTCAGCTACATCTACTGGGTTCATATCTTCCAATTCTCTTTTTAATGTTACATATTTCTTATCTCTAATTAATTCTTTGAGTCTTCTTTCATTCATATTAACCCCCCTTAGAAGAACCTAATCTACGGTAATGACTAGGGTTCTTCTTGTTTAGTTTTATATAATTATAATTGCTACAACTGGGTAAAGGTCCAGAATCCACTAATCATCACCCCCTTTTGTTCTCCCTTGGGATATATAAATTCCTATAACAATAGATTATTAGATTAGTAGCAAATTTTCAAGACAAAATTAGTTTTTTTAAAAAATTTTTTACCCAAATTGATATCATATGTTATTGTATCATAAGTTAGAAAAATTATGAAAAAAGCTCTTTTAAAACTTTTTGTATAGTCAATTAAAAAAAGATAGGTAAAAACCTATCTTTTAGCAAGTAGAACCTCTTCTATCGGGGATTACACTAAATCCACGTCTTAGCCAACTATCACTGTAATCTATGGTAAAGGTTCCAAAAGCATCTGCTATATCTTCTTCTATTACAAAAGTGAAATCTCCTATTTCTGTTTTTTTATCTCCATCTTTTAGCTCATCCAGAGCTAGACCAAAAGATGGGCCACCTCAACCAAAAGCTGCAATATAAATTCTCAAAGGTTTGCTTTCTTTTCTATTTTCTATCACTTTTTTAAGCTCTTCTTGAGCTCTTTCAGTTATATTAATATTCATATATATTTCCTCCCTTATATATTATTCCCATAGGATATATACCCCCTGAGGGTACATTAAAACATTGTATACTATTTTTGTTATTTAGTCAAGAAAATTTAAGAGAACCCTCTAACTTAAGTTAGAGGGTTCTCTTACATGGCTCTTCCCGGTATTATTACATCTATTATGCCTATAATTAATGCACCTATTATGGCTCCCCATACGGATATATTAAATCCTGGTACTATAAATTTGGTAGCATACAAAATTATTGCAGCTACGATGAAACCAGTAATTCCCCTACCAAAAGGAGTTGCATTTACTCCTGTGAATTTCTGTATTAGATAGTCTAATAATGCTATGACCACCGCTGCTAATATAAGACTCCATAGGCTGTTTATTGAAAACCCTGGAGTTAAGAAAGCCGCTATTCCAACTACTATAGCCGTAACCAATATCCTTATGAGAATCTCGCCAATATCCCAATCCTTAGTTTCATCTTGATTTGTCCTATTTCTATTTCTGTCTTCATTGTTATCCATAAATTCACCTCCTGATATAAGAATGTCCATAAATCGTTTTTTTATGCAATTTCAAAATAAATATTTTTAAACTTTTTTACATATGATATATTTAATAGTACAAAGGGTATATAAAATATGGTAGTATATAATAAAGATTATAGAATAAGGAGGAAGTACAATGGAAATTACTAAGGATATGCTAGTAGGGGAAGTTATACGCAGCAAACCAGATGCAATAGATATACTATTAAATTTTGGGCTAGGTTGCGTTGGTTGCCCTGCAAGCCAAATGGAAAGCTTAGAAGAAGCTGCCATGGTTCATGGATTGGATATAGATGAATTATTAAAGGCTTTAAATGCATAAACATAAAAAGGTCTCTTTCCTTTTAAAAGGAAAGAGACCTTTTTATTACCTAATTATAATTTTTATATTGTTTATTTGTCTAATAATTGATCAATTCTTGCCTTATCAAAACCCACTATCTCTTCACCATCAATTAATAGCACAGGAACACCCATGTGTCCCATACTCATTAGTTCTTTTCTCGCAGTTTTATCTGTTTGTATGTTCTTCTCAGTATAGGATACACCTTTTTCATCTAAATATTCCTTTGCTGCTATACAGTATGGACAAGTATTACTAGTAAAAATAACTACATCAGCCATTTATATTCCTCCTTAAACATTGTGAAATTATATTTACACTATATATTATACCCCTATAGGGTATATGTGTCAAGTTTTTTTACTTACCTCTATATTACCCCCTATCCTATTGAATTAATCAAAATACCAATTTATTTTATTTGACATGGTAGGTATATAGTACTATAATATATAGATAATTATGACTACTAAGTGATTATCAATTGGTTTTAGAAAGCGGTGATAAATTGAAAAACTATATGGAAATATTAGTGGATCAAGTTTATAGTGAAGTAAAGGAAAAATACAATATTTGTAAAAGCAAAAAGTGTGAAAACGATATTAAAGCAATTACATTAAATAGCCTTCCTCCTATGTACTTTTTATCTTCTACTAGCGAAGGGGAGAAGAAGGCATTTTTATTGGATAGGCAACAAAGGATTACAGTATTAACCAAGATTACAGAGGCTGTGGATATTGTATGTGGTAAATGTGAATATAAAGAAAAAAATGAGGGATAGAATATAGCCCTCATTATTTAATCATGTATTACATGGTCCATACCCTGTTTAAATAGTTGTAGTACATGATCATCATCTAAGGAATATATGACCATTTTCCCTTCTTTTCTAAATTTTACAAGCCTTAGATTTCTCAATAGCCTTAAATGATGGGATATAGCAGATTGGCTCATGCCCAATAGATTGGCAATATCACATACACACAAAGGTTTTTTTGATAATACATATATTATTTTAAGCCTTGTAGGATCTGCTAAAACTTTAAAAGTCTGGGACAGACGGTTTATGATATCTTCATCGTACATACTATCCTTTATCTTTTTAAGGGTAATTTCATCTGTTGCACTTACTTCACAAATTTCTCTTTCATCCATATTGTTATTCAATTGTTTTAAGACAACCTCCTCTTCTATTTTTTTGGTACTAATAGGCGGGAACCATGGGGTTTAGAGGATATATTATCTCCCCAGTCATAGGATTTATATATAGTATCCAATATCCTAATCCATTTGCAGATTCATACCAGGTATTAAAACCCGTTATCCCTTTGAAGGGATGTTCTTCTGTAACAAACATTCCTGGTACCCCATACATATAGTATTTAGTTTCCCTACCCTCTTTGTATATACCAAATAGATAATGGCCATATTTTCTAATCAAATTAAAACAGGTAATAGAATTATTTAAAAAAGGATATTTATAATTAGTGCTCATTAGATAATTGAAATAAGGTAAAAACCCCTTGTAGGAATTGGTACCATCATCGTCTATACGCCACCAACTATAGCCCTGGAGATTTATTTTAAATGGCTGTACATAAGGAAAAAATCTAAGAATACTTAGTATATAGTTAGTCATCTGATTTTTATGATTTAATCTACGCATATATTCTAAGGATTTATAGTTTTCCATTTCGTTTTGTGTGCTATCTCCTGGATGTTGATCATTATATAGAGCTGAATTTTTTTCCTCTCCATAGGATATTTTTTCAGAATTTATCATTTCCTCATAGGGTTCTTCAAAATCTCCTTCTATTTCTTCCTTATCCTGTATTTCTTGTACCTCTTGGATTTCCTGAAATTCTTCTATTTCTTCTATTGTTTCTTCAGTTATATCTACATTCTTAGATTCTTGGAATTTTGAAAAATCCCCCTCTATTGTAGGCAATTCTTCTATAGGTTCATCTTCCAATCTCAATTCCCTTTCTGCAAGTTCTGTTTTTTCATCTTTTCCTTGGGCTATATTGGGGGCTGTGGATTGCCCCTCCTGGAAGAGATCTTTTATATATCTATCTATAGTTCCCTTATCCCTATCAATATAACCACCTAATAATACATATATACCCTTTCTTATAAGAATAGCATCAATTTGTTCTATTGAAAAGCCCTTTGATTCTAAATCTATTAAATTCAAATCTATGCTAGTCTGAGTTCTGCCCCTTTCATCGGTAATTAACCTCCCTAAATGATACTCTTTTATCTCTCCTTGGTCATCTTTTACTAGGTATACCTGGTACTCCTCATCCTCCTGACAGTTCTCTGCATTTATATTCAATACCCCCTTTGTCCCCCTTATTTCAATTTTAGCATGGCCTTTTGGTTTTAATCCTAATATATTTGTGTATTTATTTTTAAGTATAATATATTTTTTAAGGTATGTATAATTTTTAGACATAAAAACCCCCCTTTATAATCTTTATACTAATATATGTTTAAAGGGGGTAATGTTTTACTAATCTTTATAAAATCTTCAACTTTTAAGTTTTCTGCCCTTGTATTAATAGGGATGTTTAAGTTTTCTAATACTTCCCTTATGACGTCCTTTTCAAGACCTAATTCTCCTGAAGAAAGGGCATTTAATAGAGTCTTTCGCCTTTTCCCAAAAGCAGATCTTACTACCTTAAAAAAAACTTCCCTATTGACCTGAGGTATTTCCTCTTTTATGTTCAATTTTACTATGGCTGAATCTACTTTTGGTTGAGGTATAAATACGGTTTTAGGTACTTTCATTCCTATTTCTGGATAGGTGTAGAAATTTACAAATACCGATAAAGAACCATATTGTTTGCTACCAGGGGAAGCTACTATCCTCTCAGCTACTTCTTTTTGAACCATTACTACAATGGAGTGGATATTTAAGTCCTCTTCAAGGAGCTTAGCCATTATAGGGGTAGTCACATAATAGGGAAGATTGGCTACTACTTTGATAGGGCCTCCTTCCATCTTATCATATATGATCTTTTGGATATCTATATTTAATATATCTCCATGAATTATCTCCACATTGTCATAGGATTCTAAAGTTTCATCTAGTATGGGAAGAAGATTTTTATCTATCTCCACAGCTACTACCTTTTTGGCATTAAGAGCTAGTTCCTCCGTTAATGTACCAATACCTGGGCCTATTTCAAGTACATAGTCTTCATCTGTAATCTCTCCTACTTGGGATATTTTCCTAACTATATTACCGTCGATTAGAAAATTTTGACCTAAACTTTTAGAAAATTCAAATTCATGTTTATTTAAAATTTCCTTTACATATTTAGGGGAATACAATCTTTTATTCATCATATTCATCTATCTCCTCTAGAGCTTTTATAAATTCCTCTTTAGTTATTCCAAAATTATTTAATCTATTTAAAAGCTGTTTTGAATTACAATAGCCTATGCCTAAAACATCCCCTAGCCTTTCTCTTTTCTTTCTAGAATTAATATCGCCTATTAATCCTAATCCTATCAAATCTTCTTTGGTAAATTCTTGCCTTTTTTCCGTAATTATAGGCCTTGCCTTTTCAATAGCCTCTATTATATCTTCTCGAGTGGCATTTTCCACTCCAATATCCCCTTTTTTAAGGGCCTTATCCCTAGGAAGAAAAGCGTGTTTACAGTTTTTTAGCTCTTTACTTATATTTTTTCTAATCTTCTCACCAGGGTAATCTGGATCTGTAAGTATGATTACGCCTCTATTTTCAGTTGCTATTTTTAATTTATCCATAAATTCTTTATCATATCCAAAACCTCCTGTGGCAATAACTTCAGCTTCTACTGCACTCTTTACCGCCTGTATATCATCCTTTCCTTCTACTACTATTATCTCCTTTATCAACAGAACACCACCTTTTTAACAATTGGGACAGGGGGGCAGTTCTCCCTGTCCCACCTCTTGTCCCATCCTACTCCCGTTTCCTATTAGCTTATCCTAAATAATTTCTTAGTATTTTCTGCTGTTTTTGTAGCTACTTCTTCAAAGGGTATATTCCTTAGTTCTGCTATGGTACCTGCTACATATCTTACATATACTGGTTCGTTTCTCTTACCCCTATAGGGTTCTGGGGTTAAATAAGGGGAATCGGTTTCTATGAGTAATCTATCTATAGGTACCTTCGTAGCTACTTCTTTTACTATTCTAGCATTTTTAAAGGTCACTGGCCCCGCTATGGATATATAAAATCCTAATTTCACATATTCCATTGCCATCTCCAAACTACCTGAATAACAATGGAGTACTCCTTCTAAGCTACCATCCTGGGCAGACTTTAATATATCAAAAGTATCCCCTGCCGCATCCCTAGAATGGATGATAACAGGTAAATTTACTTTTTTAGCTAAGTCTAGCTGTTCTATAAACTTTTGTTTTTGGATATCTCTAGGAGAGTTGTCATAATAGTAGTCTAAGCCAATCTCCCCTATGGCTACTACCTTTTCCCTATCGGTAAAGGATTTTAGTACTTCTATAGTAGATTCATCCATTTCCTTAGCCGAGTGAGGGTGAACCCCCACAGCAGCATATATGTTATCATATTGTTCTGCTAAGGAAACAGCTTTTATGCTGGACTGTAAATCAGCTCCAGGATTTATTACCAAATTTACTCCTAAATCCTTCAAAGATTTGATAAGTTCATCCCTGTCTTTATCAAATCTAGTATCATCTAAATGTGCATGACTATCGATTAGCATCCTTTCACTCCTTATGATATTATAGCTCCTGATTCTATATCTTCCAATGTGGATACTAAAGTGAGTTTACCATCCTTTTCTGCTGCTAATATCATACCATGGGATTCTTCTCCCCTTAGTTTAATTGGTTTTAAATTTGCAACTATGACTACTTTTTTGCCAACTAGTTCTTCTGGTGTGTAATATTGTTTTATCCCAGATACTACTTGCCTTGTCTCCTCTCCTACTTTTAATCGTAGTATAAGTAACTTATCTGCATTTGGATGGTCTTTTGCCTCTATAATTTCTGCTACCTTAAATTCAATCTTTTCAAAGTCGTCTATAGTTATATATTGTTCTTCTACTTTTTTGTTTTCCAATTTTTTGCTCCTTTCATCGATTAACTTTTGATTTGCCTTATCAAGCCTTTCTAGCTCCTTGTCTATATCTAATCTTGGGAATAGTGCCTTACCTCTTTTCACCTTAGTACCTGGTTCTATTTTACCCCAAATTCCTCCATCTTCCCAGTTAATATTTTCTCCTAATCCAATTTGTTTTAATATTTCCTTAGATGTCATTTCCATAAAAGGATTGACAAGGGTAGCTATGATTCTAATGCTATCAGTTAGATTATATAGTACAGTGTCAAGTCTCTCCTTATCTCCTTCTTTGGCTAATATCCATGGAGCAGTTTCATCTATATATTTGTTAGTCCTTCTAACTACTTTCCAAATTTCCTCTAAAGCTTGACTATAGTTTAACTTATCCATATTCTTTTCTACTTTTGCTTTAGCATTGGTAGATACTTCTATCAAGGATTTATCTATTTCCTCTTCTTTTGCTGGTGCAGGAATAATTCCATCATTATATTTCTCCACCATAGTAACTGTTCTGCTTACCAAATTACCTAAGTCGTTAGCCAAATCGGAGTTTATCCTTTGTAAAAATTTCTCCCTAGAGAAGGACCCATCTTGCCCAAAGGAAAATTCCCTCAACAAGAAATATCTAAAAGCATCTATTCCATATAGTTCTATTAGTGGTTCAGGGTAGATTACATTTCCCTTAGATTTAGACATCTTATCATCTTCAAATAATATCCAGCCATGCCCAAATACCTTTTTTGGAAGTTCCATGTCCAGTGCCATTAATACTGCAGGCCATATTATCGCATGGAATCTAACTATTTCTTTTCCTACTAGATGAACATCTGCTGGCCAATATTTTTTAAATTTCTCATTATTTTCTGTCCCATAGCCTAATGCTGTAATATAGCAAAGAAGAGCATCTATCCATACGTATACCACATGCTTAGAATCAAAAGGTACCTTAATCCCCCAATCAAAGCTAGTTCTAGATACACAAAGGTCTTCTAATTCTTCCTTTAAAAAATTATTTAACATCTCATTTTTTCTAGATTCTGGCTGCAAAAATTCAGGATTTTCTTCATATAATTGTATTATTCTATCTCTATATTTAGATAGTTTGAAAAAATAAGCTTCTTCCTTGGTTAATTGAACTTCTCTGCCACAATCAGGACATTTCCCATCTACTAGTTGGGATTCGGACCAAAAGGATTCACAAGGAGTACAATACAATCCTTCATAAGTGGATTTGTATATATCCCCTTGTTGGTATAGCTTTTCAAATATCTTTTGTACTATTTTTTCATGTTGTTTATCTGTAGTTCTTATGAATTTATCATAATCTACTTCTAACATATCCCAAAGTTTTTTTATGTCTGCTACTATTCCATCCACATATTCCTTTGGTTCCATATGGTTTTCCTTTGCTTTTTCTTGGATTTTTTGTCCATGTTCGTCAGAGCCAGTGACTAAATATACATCATAGCCTTGAGCTTTTTTAAACTTTTTCAACGTATCTGCTGCTACTGTGGTGTAGGTGTGACCTATATGAAGATTATCACTTGGATAATATATAGGTGTGGTAATATAAAACTTTTCCATACTTCTCCCTCCTATTATATTAAAATAAAAAGCCTCCATCTCCTATATAGAGACGAAGGCAAATTCTCGTGTTACCACTCTAATTCGTTTAAACTTCACAGTTTAAACCTCTACAGGTTACTTACATAACCTTGCATATGATAACGGATGCAACCGCTACAGCCTACTATGTTCAGCTGTAGAGTTTAGGGGCCATGTTCGGAATCAATCTTTGACGCTGGCTTTCACCTAACCCAGCTCTCTAAAGTCTAGACTAACCCTACTCTTCCCTTCATTACCTCTTTTTATAACAAATAGAAAACCCACTATTAATTCAATAATTATATTGAAATTCTCGTGAGTATATATTTTTATTGTTTTTCTTATATTGGCTTATTTATCTAAATAATATACAGTAGTTTGTTTTATTTGTCAAGTTGTTTTGTACATCCCCTAAGGTTAAATAGTAATATAAAAGTATTTCACCTAAATATATCTTTTACATATACTAATAGCAGCTAAAATAATTTAAGGAGTTGAGGGTTAATGTATTATGGAAATAATAATTACAATTATCCAACAATGCCTCCATTATACCCAATGGATCCCTGTAGGCCTCTACACCATATGCCCCATTATATGCCTAACTACATGTCCACACCAAATTATATGCCTATGTGTCCTATGATGGATCCTAGTTTTAGAGATTGTGTCAAGATTTGTATGATGCAATGTGGTTATAATATAGAGCCCATTGAATACCCTATGGATATAGGCTATGAATCCACTTACGAGATAGATGAATATCAATCTCAGCCCCACTTTCCTGAAGAATTAAAATAACCAAAATGCCTTCCATTTAGAAGGCATTTTTAAATTGTTACAAATATTTAATATATTTTTTTGGAATAAGCTGCCAAAATATATTTTCCAATATATTCCATCCTTCTAATATTGAAATTCCCTTATCTTAATAACTATTTAAATTTTTTATGAATATATTAAAAAGTATAGGTTATAATAGTTTTTAAGTGAATTTTGTCCTAATTTTTTACATTTTGTTCCCATTTATTTACACAAAAAGTTGACAGGCAAATTCTTTTTAAATAGAATACTATACAGTCAAAAAAGTAGGAGGGAAAATTATGGAAGAATTTTCAGTCAGAAAGGCTAGCCACTTTAAAATTTTGACTGTCCTCGCTGTAGCAACAACATTATCTTTAGGAGCATATATGTATAGCGCCAAGGATATTACCCTTTCTATGGATGATGAAAAGAAAGAGGTAACCACCTACGCCAATACGGTGGATGATTTCCTTGAGATGGAAAAAATCAAGCTTGATGAAGGTGCATATATCAATGTTCCTTTAGATACTAAATTAGAAGACAATATGAATATTATCATAAAGACTCCAAAACCTTATACATTGACCATTGGTAACAACTCCTTTGAGGTAGTGTCCATTCACAAAAAGGTCAAGGATATATTGAAGGATTTGGACATAAATCTAGGTGAATTAGACTATACTAAACCTGGTCTAGACCAGGTCGTAAGCATAGGTGGGGAAATTCAAATCTTCAAGGTAAAGGAGGAAATTGAAGAAATTGAAAAACCAATTCCCCATGAAAGTGTCACCCAAAAGTCTGATGACATGGATATTGGCGTTACAAAAGTAGTCCAAGAAGGCCAAGATGGACTAAAGAAAATTAGTGTTAAAAAAGTATTTGAAAATGGCCAACTCATCTCGAAAGAAGTAATAGATGAGAAGATAGTGAAAGAACCTATCTCAAAGATTACTAAAAAGGGAACAAGAAAAGTAAAAACTTCTTCTCGAGGAAATGTAAGATATAAAAAGGTGATTACTATGTTGGCTACTGCTTATGATAATTCTTATGAAAGCACTGGCAAAAATCCAGGGGATAGGTATCATGGTATAACAGCTTCTGGTACTAAAGCCAGAGTAGGAACTGTAGCAGTGGATCCAAGGGTAATACCTTTAGGCACTAAGCTATATGTGGAAAGCCTTGACGGTACCAATGATTATGGCTTCTGTATTGCAGAGGACACTGGTGGAGCTATTAAAGGCAATAGGATTGACTTGTTCTTTAATACTACCAGAGAAGTCAGAAATTTTGGTAGAAGAAAAGTAAAAGTTTATATATTAGAATAACAATTATATATATTGATAAGTTTTAATTTGCAATATAAAAATATCTAGGGCGGCTACTAGGCTGCCCTAAAACTATATATTGAATAGTGTAAATTGTGCATTGTATATTATTCCATATATAAATATAGTAATAAATATGGATATAATATAGGATATTAAGGCTGCCTTTAGGGTATGACCATAGTCCTCTATTCCTATGGAACCAAAATAGAGGGTTATAGTATAAAATATAGTTTCAGAAGATCCCATCATGATTCCAGCTAGATTTCCTAAGAAGGAATCGGGACCATAGTTACCTATTATATCCTTTACTACTCCTAAAGCTCCACTACCAGATACAGGTCTTATTAATACTAAGGGTACTATCTCCTGAGGCAATCCTAATAGATTGGTTATGGGGCTTAATAAATGTATAAACATATCTAAGGCTGTAGAGCCTCTAAATATACCTACAGCTATAAATATAGCTATTAGATAGGGCATTATGTTTATAGCTGTTTTTAAACCTTCTTTGGCCCCTTCAATAAAGGCAGAGTATATATCTATTCCTTTTATATATCCATGAACTAATATTATAAATACCATAAATGGAACCATGACTATAGAGATAATATCTAACATCTAATTTCCCCTTTCAAATATTTTTCCTACTATTATAGCTACTAAAGTAGATAAACCTGTGGCCAATATGGTAGGACCTATTATAGATGTAGGATTTATGGAGCCATAATCTTGACGAATCTTAATAATGGTTAAAGGTACTAATTGTAAGGAAGACATGTTTATTATTAAAAACATGGACATAGCATTGGTAGCCTTTTTATTATTGGGACTTAATGTATCTAATTCTTCCATAGCCTTAAGCCCAAAAGCTGTAGCACCATTTCCTACACCAAACATATTAGCTATAAAATTCATCAGTATCCAGTTTTCCGCTGGATGGCCTTTTGGTATATCAGGAAAGATCATTTTCATCATAGGTCTAAAAATATTGCATATGCTCTTTATTAGTCCAGAACACTGGGCAATATTCATAATCCCTAGCCAAAAAGACATAATACCAATAAGACTTATAGCAAAAGTAACCCCTTCCTGGGCTTCCTTTAATATTATATTGTTTAATTCCCCTAAATTCCCCGTCAAAGCTCCATATATTATCCCAATAAATATCATAAAAAACCATATGATGTTAATCATAAAAAAAACCCCTTTCATAAAAATATATGAAGGGATTTTAAATAATATTTATTCAATTTTATCTTTAAAAAAATTTGGCAAAACTAACAAATTAGTGCCTAATATCTATATTTCTTTATATATGTTGAAAAAAGGCGTTTTTTCCTTTTTAATCAATCCTTTGGTAACTAAATCTTCTAGTTTTTCTTCAAATATATTTACAGTATAGGTGATTCCTGTGTCCCTTTCTATTTCCTTTATAACATTTATGAAGTCATCTCCATTTATAGGTAATTTGTTTTTAATTATTTGCATAAATTTTTCGTCTTCTGCTTTGGATATATTCTTTAATTCGTCAAAGGGATTCTCCGTATGGGGACTAGTAGTGTGAGCAGCCCTAATCCTAGCAAATATGGTTCTACCCATAAGGGCTTCTGATATAAATACATCTCCTGTCCTTAAGTAGGGTAGCCTTCTGGCTTCTTCTACTGTTATATCCGTTTCTTCCTGTATAGTTTGTATATCCGAGGCTCTTACAGTTCTAAATATGAATTTGGTATTTAATTGGGCAGTTATGGTTTCATCTAATAGAGTAGGTCTCTGAGTTGCTAGTATTAAAAAGGTACCATATTTTCTCCCTTCTTGAGATATTTCTTTTAGTATAGATTTAGATGGAGAATCGTACCCTTTTGGTGCAAAATTATGGGCTTCATCTGTTACTACTATAAAAGGAGGAAAGTATTCAGCAGTAGTCTTCTTATAAAGGGCATCTTTATAATCCCTTCTCCTATGGTATAGATTGTTTAACAGGTAAGTGCTAAATACCTGTAAAATCCGAGTATTCCCTTGGATTACTATGAGCTTACCCATATTTAATCCATCTTCAATCTCCCGTATATCCTTGCTAAATATTCCTTCATTGTATAATCGATTGAGTCTCCATATTATTCCCCTTACCGAGTTATAGGGACAAGTTTTGTCATAGGTTAGAAATAATTCCTTTCTCTTTAGCCAACCTTCCCTTTCTAGATTAGAATCAGCACTATCTATTCTCAATTGAATTCTATCTAAAGAACCTTCTTCTTGAGCTTCTGCTAACATCTTCAATCTATTATAAAAGCTGTTGTAAGAATCGTTCCTTTTAAACAATATATCTACCACATTATTCATAGCATCTGTTAAAGGGCTAGATGCATCTAACAAATTTTTTAAGTCCTGAGGGGATAAATCTTCAAAACGAACTCCCACATGGAAACCTACCTGTAGACATTTGAATTTATCCCTATAGTCTATTTCCTCTTCCTTTGGCATATAATCTCCTCTTTGACTAAAATCCATTTCAAAATGGGGATCCAATACTATTGTAGGTATGTTTAGTTTCATCAATTCCTCTAGTACCACCCTAAGCCCAAAGGACTTCCCTGAACCTGACCCTCCAAATACCCCAATATGAGGGTATTGATGCATAGATCTTATATTGAATATATAGGGAATATCCCTTTGCTTTTTAAGTTCTCCTTCTTCAAAAGTATATAATAAGTTTTTATACTCTTCATCCATATCTTTAGCCATCTGATCTGTATTTTTTATAACTCCTAGTATTAACCCTTCATCTGCAGGGGAATTTATCATTATGTCTTTGACTTCATCAAAGGTAGGTATTCTTACATCACAACCTGTTTCTACTGGATATAAGGCTTCATTTAATAGGCGGATCTTCCCTATGTATATAGTATCCTCCTCAATATTATAACCTAAAGCTTTTAAGGATTCTATGACGGAGCTATCTGCCAATTCCCCATGGATACTCAATGGAATATATTTATTGTAGGTTTTAGCTTCTACTATTTCTCCCATTAAATCCCCTTGATAAGGATCAGATATTATCAAAAATTCATTTATCCTAAAATTTCTATCCTTAGAACCTACATATACCTCTTGTTGTGTAGTAATTCCTACAACTTTCATCAATATCCCTCCTATAGTGTCCTTTTATCCCTTTCGGATATAAAAAGCATTTCCAATATTTGTCGATCTAAATAGGACTCTAACAATCCCCTAATCATCTTATCGGAGATCTTAACCTCACTATCTACTATATCAATCCATAGGGGAACCCCTCGGCCATCTTCCGGTGTTAAGGTCAATACCAATCTAGCCATCTCCTCTAGATATTTTTTTTGACTATCTAATATATCCATACCTATAACAGTAGGAGCTTTGGAACTCCGCATAAATAATGAAGAAAAACCTTCCTTGGCCTTTTTGGTCACTTCTCCATGAATGGATATCATCTCTCCATATTCTAACATACCATATAGAAGTTCCCTATCATGGAAGCATTCTTCTATGTTTAACTCCTTGTCTTCTTTAAGTAATTCCCCTATAATGGAGGTTTTAATATCTTTTATTACTCCTACTAGTATTATATCCTTTTCTTCACATTCCCTTCTCAATTCCATCCAACGGGTAAAAGATTCTATATCATATCTAATAAGGGAACCATCCATTATGACTGCATAGGGTTTTAGTTGCCTAATCCCTTCTAAAGCCGCTTCTATTTCTATAGTGGATAGCTTTCTATTTCTAATGGATTCCTCCTCTTCAATAGAATCTTCTATGGGAAACTCCCCTTTTTCGTCGTATAAAGGGCTATAAAAATCTGCCTTGTATATAGGTTTATCTTTATATATGGTAGATTTAGCTAAACCTTGGTATATTTCTACAAAGTGAGGATAGGCACCACCTACTCTGTTTCTAGAACCATCTACTCCCAATATACCTCCCTTTTGATAATAGTATGCTAACTCCTCCTCAGTCAACTTATTCACTTTTCTTATAGGGCCTACATTTTCCTCTATAAATTCCCTGAGAAACATTTCATCTAAGGATAATACTTGACTATATTTTTCCGATAATACCTTATTTAGGTATACAATTTTATCCTTTAGTTCATTAGCTATGGTATACAATTTTATCACCTCTAAATTATATCAATTTTTTATCAAAAACTTGTATATTCTTTCACATAAAGGTTGACTTTATTTGGTATTTATGGTATTCTTTAAACTGTAGAAAAAAGTCGATTTTTCATACTAAATTTATGGGAGGAATGATTTATGAAGTCAACTGGAATTGTAAGGAAAGTGGATGAATTAGGTAGAGTGGTTATACCTATCGAATTGAGAAGAAATCTAGATATCGAAGTAAAGGATGCTCTAGAGATATTTGTTGATGGAGAACATATTATACTTAAAAAATATGCTCCTGCATGTATTTTCTGTGGACAAGCTAAGGATGTAGTTAGCTTTAAAGGTAAAAATATCTGCCCAGCTTGTATGGAAGAACTAAAAAAATAATTCTAAATGCCCGCCTTTTAAGACGGGTATTTTTATGCTTTATATATCTATGCTCTCCTTATATACTAAATTTTTTGGGACTTTTCTCAATTCAGATACTTTTTTTACTGCATCCTTTTTAGATAAACCTTCATCCACATATAATTTTAAATGTTCCTTTATACTTATATCTTCGTAAGGATCTTCCTCCCGTATTTTTGCCCCTTCTATTATTATTACAAACTCCCCTCTAGGCTTTTCTTTTTCAAAATTTTGTATAGCTTCCAAAGTATATCCTCTAAATACCTCCTCATGCATTTTAGTCAGCTCCCTAGCAATGGCTATACGCCTATTGCCTAGAATAGCTTCAATATCCTTTAAAAGATCTAATAGTCTATGGGGAGCTTCATATAGTATTATAGTCCTTTTTTCCTCTATTAGCTTTTCTAATTCTCCCCTTCTATCCTTCTTTTTAGAAGGTAAAAAACCTTCAAATACAAATTTCTCCGTGGAAAGCCCTGATAGTACTAGCCCAGTTATAAATGCACTGGCTCCAGGAAGGGCTACTATTTCCACTTGATTTTCTATAGCTAATCGAATTATATCCTCTCCTGGATCAGAAATCCCTGGCATACCTGCATCAGTTACTAGTGCAATATTCATGCCTTTTTTTAGCTTTTCTATTAATACTTGACCTTTTTCTACCTTATTATGTTCATGATAGGAAGTTAGAGGCTTTTTTATTTCATAGTAATTTAATAGCTTAAGGGTACGCCTAGTATCTTCTGCTGCTATCAAATCTACTTTTTCTAATACTTTTAAAGTTCTAAGGGTTATATCCTCTAGATTGCCAATAGGGGTAGGGCAAATATATAGAATTCCTCCACTCATATCTATTCTCCTTTGTCATTCCATATAGTAAATGTATTTTCTCAGTATGGTTTCTATATTCATTATATACTATTATGGACTTTTCAATCTTTAGATCTGAATATATTTTAAAAAAGACCCTAATTAGGGTCTTTTATGGTACTTCTTTAATTATTCTGGTTGAGGTGCATCTACTGGACATACATCTGCACAAGAACCACAGTCAATACATTCATCTGGGTCTATAACATATTTGTCATCTCCTGCAGATATAGCCTCAACAGGGCATTCAGCTTCACAAGCACCACATGCAATACATGCATCGGTTATTTTATATGCCAAAAGTTTCACCCCCTAGGTAGCTTGTCCTTTATACTCTATTATTCTATCAAATTATCATAAAGAATAAAAGGGTATTTTAACAAAAATATTTAATCCTTATCTTCTTCATTCTCTTCCAATGTATCTTTTGTACTTTCAGTTTCTATCACCTTTTGATATTCTGGATCTATTTCATCTGTTATTTGGATATCATCTAGATTATAACTAAATATATCTTCTGTATCATCTTCTAATTTAACCTTTACCTTTGCCATCTCCAATAGAGTATAAGTTTCCACTATTGTACCAGTTCCCTCAGGAGTTATAGCTATAGTCCCAACAGGGGGAATTTTTTCTAATAGTTTTTCATATACTTCACTTTCATATTTTAAACAACACATAAGTCTACCACATAGGCCAGATATCTTTGAAGGATTTAAAGATAAACTTTGATCTTTGGCCATTTTTATGGATACAGGATCAAATTCCCCTAAAAAAGTGGAACAACAGGCAACCCTACCACAAGGGCCTAATCCCCCTATCATCTTGGCTTCATCTCGTACACCTATTTGTCTTAGTTCTATTCTGGTTTTAAATATAGCTGCTAGGTCTTTGACTAATTCTCTAAAGTCTACTCTCCCATCAGCTGTAAAATAGAATATGACCTTATTGTTATCAAAAGTGTATTCCACATCTACAAGTCTCATTTCTAAGCCATGTTCTACTATTTTATCTTCACATATATAAAAAGCATCTATTGCTTTTTCTTTATTGTGCTGATGAATCCTATGATCTTCTTCTGTAGCCACTCTAATAACCTTTTTTAAAGGGGGAATTATCTCCTGTTCCGTTACCTCCTTAGGTCCCACTATTACATGACCAAACTCTACTCCTCTAGCTGTTTCTACTATTACTGAGTCCCCTTCTACTATTTCCATCCCATCGGGATCAAAATAATATATTTTCCCCGCTTTTTTAAACCTTACACCAACTACTGTTATCATAAAATTATACCTCCTGCATATTTAAAAGCATGGTTTCTATGGCTAATTGATAGTTTACATTTCTATTTATATTCTCCCTTGTTTCCATAATCTTTTCTATTATATCATTTATTCTATCTTCTTTTAAGAAGGATTGATTGGATAAAAGGGTAGTTTTATCCTGATTTATAAGTAGTTCTGAAGAACCTATTTTTTTGTATAGGATTAAGTCCCTAAACCAGTATAGCAAAATATCCAATATATCCTCATAGTTATCCTTATTGTTATTGAAAAAATCCATGGAAACAAATATATTAAATTCATCCCCTCTAAGTATTTGATCAATAATATCTAAGGTTTCATCTCGTAATTTGAAAAAATATGGGGATTTAGAATATATTATAGATTTCCCCAAGGAGCCTTTGGTAAAATGGGCTATAAAATTAGCTTCTTCTCTAGTTTTACCGTATTTCCCCACTAATAGTTCTTCTATCTTGTTCTTCTGTACAGGATAGAAGTTGACTATTTCACAACGTGATAATATAGTAGGAATAATATTATTGCTATTGGAAGTAATCAATATAATATTGATATAATGAGGGGGCTCTTCCAAGGTCTTTAGTAAGGCGTTTTGGGTTTCCAATCTCATATAATGACTATCATCTATAATGATTACCTTTCTTTTGCTCTCTAGAGGGGCTATATTTATATTGCTCAATAATTTATCAATTTTTTTCTTTTCTATTAGCTCCTTTTCTGGCTCTATTAATGTAAAATCTGGATGATTAAAATTGTCAAATTTTAAACAAGAATTGCATCTATTGCAAGGTTCTACGCCTTCTGACCTACAGAGAAGAGTCTTGGCAAAAGCTAAAGCAACTTTTCTTTTACCTATGGACTCTTCTCCTTCAAATAGATAGCTATGGGATATATGGCCTTTTTCTATGGTTTTTTTTAAATTATCTATTGTATCCTCATGACCTATTATATCGTTAAAATCCATTAAACTTCCTCCATGATTATAACTTTCTAAAGTCTTCCATGTCTAATACAAACAAATTTGCACCACCTACAGTTACTTCATCTTGCCCCTTCATTACCTTTGTATCCTTACATTCCTTTTCTATAATATCTATGACTTTGTCTACCTCCCCATCTTCTACTCCTATCAAAAGAGTGGTATTCCCTGATTTTAAAAATCCTCCTGTTGAAGATAGCTTAGTAGTTCTATACTTGTTGTTCATCAATGCTTTAATGACTTTATTAGAAAACTCGTCTTGAACTATGGCAATAATAAGTTTCATTCTTATTCCTCCTAATTATATTTTTACAAATCGTTCCACATCTAGTATAAATATAGTAGCGCCTCCTACCCTCACCTCTAATGGATAAGGCATATAGGTATCTCCAGGCATGGATACTGTAAGTAAAGAAGTTGTTATCTCCCTGGTCTTACAGTTGGCTTCTATAATTTTCATTACCTTATCCACTTGATTATCCTCAACTCCCATTAGTAAAGTGGTATTTCCTGACTTTAAAAACCCGCCAGTTGAAGCTAGTTTAGTAACTCTATAATCATTTTCAGTTAAATCATCCATTAAACTTGGAACATCTTGATCTTGCACTATAGCAATAATAAGCTTCATATTTGTCCCTCCTTTTCTTTAAGGATATTCTCTATATGATAAATACTTTGATTAAATACCTCTTTTATGGATTGGGTTGCATCTATTATTTGAGTGTTTTCTGGATACATTTTTAGAAGCTTCATATAACCTTGATATACTTCCCTATGGAATTCATATCCTTCCTGTTCTAGTCTATCTCCTCCTTTTACATTAGTCTTTCTGTTTAAAGTGACTACTGGATCCACATGGAAAAACAATGTTAAGTCTGGTCTTATACCCTTTATGGCAAAATCGTTTATCATCTTAACTTCTTCTATCCCTAGTCCCCTTCCTACTCCTTGATAAGCTAAAGATGAAAGAATAAACCTTTCGCAAAGAACTATTTTACCTAACTCCAAAGCGGGAAGTATCTTTTCGTGGACATGTTGCCCTCTTGATGCAGCATATAGTAGTGCTTCCGTTTCCGCTAACATATTTTTATGTTTGTTGTCTAATATAATTTGGCGAATTTCTTCTCCTATCTCTGTACCTCCTGGCTCTCTAGTAGATATTATATCTATGTTTTTTTCATGGAAATAGTCCTTTAATAAGTTCATAATAGTGCTCTTTCCCGAGCCGTCAGGGCCCTCTAGTGTTATAAATATTCCCTTCAATCCTAAGTCATTCCCTTCCTAATCTATTACTAATATCTTTTCTTTATTATAGCCTATAAGCCCTACTATTTCTATACCAATATCCATCAATTGTAAAATATAGTGGTGTAATTCTTCTGTAATCTCTTCCCCAGGACATATAAGGGGAATTCCTGGAGGATAAGGAATTATATAAGAGGCAGATATTTTCCCAATGCTTTCTCTAATATCTGTAGCTTTTTTGTTGCTATAAAAGGCTTCATATATGGGCATTTTTACATTGGGGGATGGTATATTTATATCTATAGGTTTAGTTTCATTGTATCTATCCTTGGCTACTTCCTCTACAGCTTCTAATAATCTTTTAAAATCCTCCTTATTGTTCATAAGGGAGGCTAAAGCTAAAGCATAGTAGTAGTCTGACATCTCTAAGTATATATGGTACCTTTCCATTAGCATTCGGCTCAAATGAACTCCTGTGATTCCATCTAATCTAAATAGGATCTTCATAGGATCTTTATGGTATATGGTACTATCCTCTTCATCTTCGGTGAATACATAAACTCCATTTATATCCATTAGCCTACAGGTAGTATGTCGAGCTAAAGATAGAGCTTCTTCTAGTTTGTATATTCCTTCCCCTTCCATATAGGCTCTAGCTATTTCTAAGGATAACATCAATGGATAGGAAGGACTAGTAGATTGATATAGGGAAGACATGTCTATTAGTTTTTCTATATTTACCCGGTCTGTACCCACATGAATCATGGAGCTTTGAGTAAAACTAGCTAATGTTTTATGGGTGCTTTGAACAGCTATATCAGCTCCTGCCTCTAATGCAGGTATGGGAAGGCTTTCTGAAAATGCAAAATGGCTTCCATGGGCTTCATCTACTAATAATATTTTATCATATTTATGGACTACCTTTGCTATTGTAGTTATATCAGAACAAATGCCATAATAATTAGGATATGTGATTACCACCACCTTAATGTCTTTATCTTCTTTTAACTTAGCTTCTATATCTTGAGGGGCTACACCTGTAAAAACCTGGTTTTTTTTATTATAATTAGGATATATGTATTCTATATTTAATCTATTTAATAAAGCTCCATTGTATACGGATTTATGGGAATTTCTTTGGATTAAAATCTTATCTCCTGGATTAGTTACAGCAGATAAGCTTATGTATATGCCTCCAGTAGTACCATTTATAGAGTATAGGGTGTGTTTGGCACCAAAGGCTTCCGCTGCCATCTCCTGGCTCTTTTTTATGATTCCTTGGGGGTCTTGTAGATTGTCCATACCCCATATTTCCGTAATGTCTATATAAGGGATATAATCTTCCCAGTTTATCAAAGTGTTTCTCCCCTTGTGTCCTGGGGTGTGAAAAGATATGCTATTTTGTATCCTTAGTTTTTTTAATGCATCTAAAATAGGAGTGCTCATAGTTTCTTCTCCTCTCTTGAAAATTCATCTTTAACAAATATTATAATTCAAATTACTACCTAATTTTATTATATCAAAACTTAAACCCTGTAGTCACTCTACAGGGTTTAAGTTTAGTCTTTCATATATATATTTTTTCAAAATCATCTTTATCATCTCTTTATTATAATCGTATCTTTGACTGGATACACAGGTTATAGATATATCTTCCATGCAGGTTTTACATATATTTGTCCCTAATAATTCCATATCCCCCTCTTCCCTTTTGCAGACAATACAGTACAAATGATCAACCCCTTATACATGTTTTGCTAGAATTATTGCCCTAATATTATATATTATTCAAAATAGTATAACTGGTGCTAAATATTATATGTTAATATACTACTTTTATAGGTTTACCACATTTGGAACATCTATTGTTTTTTATACCTATTATCTCTCCACCAGCATGCCTGTGGATTAGGTGGTTACGACAATTAGGGCAATAGGTGTTGTTGTCAACACCCCATACATTTCCCACATATACATAGTCTAGATACTCATTGGCAATCTCCTTTGATCTTAGTAGGACTTCATAGCTAGTCTCAGGAAGTTTCATATTATAAGATGGAAAATACTTAGATAAATGTAGGGGAATTTCTTTGTCTATGCTTGCAATCCATTGACTTAAATCCCGTATCTCTTCTTCTGAGCTATTTTGTCCCTCTATAACTAAGTTGGTTATCTCTACATGGGTGTATTGGGCAGCTAGTTTGATGGTATTTAATACTGGTTCTAAAGTGCCTTTGCATATTCTTTTATAGAAATCATCTTTAAAAGATTTTAGATCTATATTCATCCCATCAATATAGGGTAGTAATTCTTTTAAAGGTTCTTCATTTATATATCCATTGGATACCAATACATTTTTCAACCCATGTCTTTTAGCTAGTTTAGACATATGAAGTATATATTCATAGGATATAGTTGGTTCATTGTAGGTGTAGGCTATACCTATAGAACCTTTAGATTTTCCTAATAATAATATATCCTTGTCTTCTATTTCCATAGTCAAAGATTCTTCATGGGCTATATCCCAGTTTTGACAAAAATCGCATTTTAAATTGCAACCAAAGCTTCCTATGGAAAATATATCTTTTCCTGGATAAAAATGATAAAGGGGCTTTTTCTCTATAGGATCATAAGCATAGGAGGTGTGTTTGCCGTAATTTAAACTTATAAGCTTGCCTTCTACATTTTTCCTCACCCTACATATGCCTGTATTCCCTTCCTTGATGGTGCAATTGTGAGGACATAGATGACATTTGACGCTTTTTTCATTTATTTTTTCATAGTACATGCATTCCATAAATACTACCTCCTTAAAAATGCCTTTCTACCTGAAATCTCTCTAATTTATAATCTTCATACCCTCCTATACCTGCTTTTGCAAGAGCAATACTTACCTGTTCACTAGGAGTATTCACTCCTTCTATATTAGGCAATAATAGCCCTCTTCTAAAGCCTTTGGAAACAATAACCCCATATTTTTCTACATCCAGTTCCTCTAAAGATGAAATAGGTTCCGGTGGATATAATACGTCTACTGAGTACACCAAATAAGGTAATTCTTCTTCTGTTACAGGCTCAAATCTAGGATCTTTGACTCCTGCACTTATTGCATTATAAATTATCTCCTCTGCTAAATTAGCCTTAGTAGGCTCTATGGTACCTATACAGCCTCTAAGATTTCCGTCTTTTTTTATGGTTACAAAAGCACCATGCCTACGTTTTAATAATTCATCACTTATATCCTTGGGAACATCCATTATCTTTCCATTTTTAATATAATATTCTAAGCTATTCCGAGCTAGTCTTACATATTCATCTTCATTCTTCCTTATGTTTTCAATCTTTTTATTTTCCATATCAAGTAATTGTTCAAAGGTATTATCTCCATGGTTCTCCCCTATATTATGGAACATAGCATTACAATATCCAACACCAAAAGGTCCCTCATAGGAAAGGACTTTGGGTTTGATTTTTAAACCTTCCAAAAAACCTGCTAATATGATTAAGGAGCGAAGAGCACATTCTCCCGCCTTTTCACTTAGTTCCATATCAAAGGCAGCTATAGATTTAAAATCCCCTTCTTTTAATAACTCTACTATCTTTGTATCATACTGTTTGCCATAAGGTGAATAACTATAAGGTCCATCATAGGATAGTTTATGGGATAGATCCCCACTTGCTATTAATACTACATCCTCTTCTAATTCTAAAGATTTTTCTTTTATTATATTACCAAAGCTATATAGTTTTCTAGGTGAAAGTAAACCATAGGTTATATGAACAAGCTGAAAATCTTTATACTCTTTGTTTATAAAATATAGAGGAACTAAGGCTCCATGGTCTAAACTACTGTCTACATTATAACTTCTTGCAAAATCCTCATCTATTTTGGCTATCATAATATCCTCTTTGTAGGATTGGGATATAATCTCATCTACTAGTTTTAAATTGTTTTTAAAACTAAATTTTAAGCTTCTATTTCCAAAGTTTCTAAAATCTCCTTCTAATCTTTCTGATACGGATATGGAGATTGCATCGGAAAATAAAGGACCATGGGGAGTTATGATTATAATAGTAGTAGGTTTTTTCTCCTTTATATCCTTAGCTATAGTTCTACAGCCTTCAATGGTATTAATAGCTTTTCTTTCCTGCCCTCTGCCTATTTCCTCCACAATAATAGGAGGATGGGGCATTAGATAACCAGATAATATTTTACCCATTTTTTTCACTCCTCATATTCATGGCTTTTTTCAAGTGATTTAACAACTTATCATTGGGACTAAATAAAAAGGTCCTTTTGTCTTTTTTGTATTTAAATTTACCAATATATATTGGATCAGGATTCTTATCAAATATAAATTTATATGTGGGCTTCTTTAGATTATAAATTTCTTCATTGGAAGTTATTCTAATCAAGTCAGAATAGTGTATCCTTAACATTTCAAATCTTTTGCTACCAATAATTCTATGGAATACTAAATGATCTTCTTCTAGAGTATAAGAGTATTTTGAAAAGTATTTTATAAGAATATAGCTACAACAAAATATGACTAAAAGCATTGTAATCAAAGTAGTAGTATAGGGCAATTTATCATTAAATTTATTCATCAAGAAGATAACAAAATCTATAAATATAACAGAAAGTAAAATTAATAAAAAAATCTTTATTACGGGTTTTTTCTTCCTTTCTACGATTTGCTCCATAAATCTACCTCCTTTAGTATTATTCTAATTTATTCTGTAAAAAAAGGCAAATAAAAAACAGGTAATCCCATTACCTGTTTTTAAAATTATTATTCTTCTGGTTCTTCTACTTCTTCTACTTCTTCTTCATCTTCTTCGCCTATTACTGGAACTTCATCAGCTTCTAATACTTCCTCTTCTTCTTCCTCTATTTCTTCTTCAGTAGGTTCAATTAGACTAGCAATTACATCATCAGCTTCTCTGAATATTACTACGTCTTCATTCCCAAATATCTCTAAATCAGACACAAAAATTGGGGTTGTAAAATCGATATTTGATACATCTACTACAATATCTTCTGGAATATCCTTTGGTAAACATTCAATTTCAATTTCATCCAACTGCTGTATCAATACGGAAGGTTGATGTTGGATATTTTCTCTGCCTACTAGAGTAATAGGTAAAGTAAGTTTTACTGTTTCGTCCATATTAAGCTGTTGGAAATCCACATGGAGATATTCGTTCTTAAATGGGTGTTTCTGAACTTCTTTAATAAGTACAGGTAAAACCTCTCCATCTAATTCCAAGTCTATCAATGTACTCATTCCTGCAGATCTATATACCTTTTCAAACATTCGTCTATCTACTTGAACATGTTTAGTTTCTTCACCTTTTCCATATAATACTCCAGGAACAATATCATTATCCCTTATTTTATCTACTTTGTTTTTCCCCAATTCTGTTCTCTTTTCTACTTGTATTTTGATTGCTGCCACGGCTTATGCCCCCCTTACTAAATTTATTTTATATTGACAGTATTTTAATACCTTCCTATTATATCATATATCCTATCATATCATAAAACCTTCTGCAATATAAGTAACAATATCACCCCTGGTATGCCTAAGAAACCCACAGTCAACGCTGTAATTGGATTTATCACTAAGGATAGCCCCAAAAATCCCCCTATGAAATTGAACAAAAGTAGTAATAATCCTCCAATAACCCCATTAGCTATTAATTTTACTATTATCTTAATGGGAATTACCAATAGCATTCCTACTATATATAATAGGAACAGACCAAATATAAAGGATAATAAAGTACCAAAACCCATAATACCCCTCCTATATTTTCACTATATTATATAATAGAGGACAGGTTTTGTAAATATTACTCTATATTTATCTCCTTTATTTTTTTTAATAGATACATATACTTTATTCTAGATGCCTCTAGTTCATATATAGCATGATCTATTAAATCTGGTTCCTTTACCGACTGAAAATACCTTTCTTTATCCTTCCACTCTTTGTGGGCTTGTTTTAGACTTTCTAATATTTCTTCCTCCTCAGTTTTTTCTTTTTCCTTCAAGGAATGGGACAATAGATTAGCATATTCTAAGATTTTTTTAGCTTTAGCTTCATAATATTTTTTACTTTTAACCATAATTTTACCCCCAAAATATTATTATCCTTATTTTTCCCAAAATCTTGGGGGTTTATACCATCTATTTGATACATAGTTTTTTACATTTTGCACCTTTATTCTTGCATACTATCTTATGAGAATGACAATTAGGACAGGTATTCTTATCCCTTATGAAATTTGCTTCGTAAATCTCATTGCAACTTTTACATTTTAATCTACAGTGAGTAAATACATAGTTACCTCCCTTAATATTTATGCCTCTCCCTTCTACCAAGGCTTGGGTAACTTTTTTTCTCCCACTATCTATGATATTTTGGAAAGTCTGGCGGGATACTCCCATTTCATCAGCACATTCCTGTTGATTAAGTCCTTCTATATCCTTTAGTCTCATGGCTTCTAATTCTTCTACTTTTAAATTTATAGCATTTAACCCTCTATTATCATCATCTACAGGTATAAAAGAGGTTATGCTAGGTAAGAATTCAACCCTTCTACATTTAATTGGTCTAGCCATATATATCCCTCCAAAGCATTAGCTTAAGGATTTTATTATTTTTGTACCTATTTGTTCAAAGGTATTTTGTATCTCTTCTTCTATTATATCATTTCCTTCAACAGATACATTGGCAATATTCTTAGACATGGGCAATTCTCCCAATAGCTCTAGATTGTTCTCCTTTAAAAATTTGATAGTATTTTCGCTTTCAAATATTCTAATCTTCTTGCCACAGTCGGGACATTTTACATAACTCATATTTTCCACTACACCTAGTATAGGTATATTGAGCTTTTTAGCCATATTTATGGACTTTGAAACTATCATGGAAACCAAATCTTGGGGCACAGATACCATGACCAATCCTGATATAGGAATAGACTGCATTACAGTTAGAGCCACATCTCCTGTTCCTGGTGGCATATCTATAATAAGATAATCCAAATCTCCCCATTGTACATCGGTCCAAAACTGCTCTACTACTCCAGCAATCAATGGTCCTCTCCATATCACTGGTTGGTCTTCATCTTCCATCAATAGATTAAGACTCATCACCTTTATTCCATTAGAGGTAGTTACAGGTATAATCCCTAATTCATTAGCTGTAGCCTTTTTATGGCTTATATTTAAAAGCCTGGGAATACTTGGCCCAGTAATATCTGCATCCATTATTCCCACTTTAAAACCTTTTTTATTCAATTCCTCTGCAATCATTGCGGATACAGTAGATTTTCCAACTCCTCCTTTTCCACTCATTACCCCTATTATATTTTTAACTTGATTGTTAGAATTATTTTTTATACCACAAGTATTTTGTTCTTCTATATTACAGCTATTCTTAGATGGACAACTATTGCAATCTGTCATTTATATCCTTCCTTTCTGCACCAGGGACAGTTCTTTCTGCAGTCCATTTTCTTCCAATTAGAACTATCTCTAGTGAACTTATTGGCATATGCTAATATGATTGTACCCTTATTTAAATTACTTGTCAATAAATCCATATTTATTTAAAAATCTTACTATACCCTATTATCATCATAAACTTTAGATAATATTATTTTGTGTTTCAATTCTATTCTATTATTTACCCAACATCTTCTTTAGTTCCTTCACATTGGGAACTTTCCCAATGGACTTAACTTCCCCGTCTATTACTAGACCAGGGGTACTCATGACTCCATAGCTTACTATTACTGCTAAATTGTCTACCTTTTCTATATGTGCATCTATATTTAACTCCTTTAATGCAACTTCCAAATTCTTCTCCAATTTTTCACATTTGGAACAGCCAGTACCTAATATCATAATTTCCATATCTATTCACCCTTTCATTATATTAATAAAAAGGAAAAACCATTAAGTCCATATCCTAGAATTACTATTCCTAAAGTTACAATAGCTACAAAAGCAACTAGTAGCCTTGGTTTTACTACTTTGCTTAGCATGACCAAGGATGGAATGGATAAAGTAGTAACTCCCATCATAAAGGATATTACTGTACCAATCCCTACTCCTTTAGCCATTAGAGCTTCGGCTATAGGTATAGTACCAAATATATCTGCATATATTGGTATGCCAATGAATGTAGCTATCAGTACTGAGAAGGGATTACCTTTCCCTAGAATCCTTTCTATGATAGACTGGGGTACCCAGTTATGAATACCAGCTCCTATGCCTACACCTACTAATATATAGGGCCATACTCTACCTACTATATCCTTTACCTGTTCCTTGGCAAATTCTACCCTGTCTTTGTGGTTCATCTTTTCTATTTCAATATCTACATTTTCCACATCCCATACATAGGATTCTACATATTTCTCCATTTTTAATTTACTGATAAATATTCCACCTATAACTGCCACTATTAGACCTAGGGCTACATAGACTATGGCTATTCTTGTACCAAAAAAGGACATAAGTAGCATTAGAGAAGCCAAATCTATCATAGGAGATGATATTAAAAAGGAGAAGGTTGCCCCTAAAGGTAGTCCTGCTGATATAAATCCTATGAATATAGGTATGCTAGAGCAGGAACAAAAGGGAGTTACAGTTCCCAATAGGGCACCAAATATATTCCCTTTCAATCCCTTAAATCTGCCGATGATTTTTTTGGTTTTCTCTGGAGGAAAATAACTCTGTATGAAGGATATAATAAATATAACAAGGGATAGTAGTATAAATATCTTTATGGCATCATATATAAAAAAGTGAATACTACCTCCTATCCGTGTTCCCATGGATAGGCCAAATACCTTTTCAACTAGTAATTCCACTAGATCCCAAAGCCATTTCATCTTTAATAGTTGATCATTGAGCCAGGTAAATATATTCATAATATTCCCCCTATTTTTTCATATTTGCTAGTTCAATATATTTAGCTGCTGCTTTACTCTTCTCCAAATCCAATTTAAGTACTGGATATTCTTCTACATTTTCAACTATTTTGCCCAATATATCTTCAAAAAGTTTATCCTCCAAGTTTAATGAATAGAAGGTATATTGCTCCTTTTTTTCATCCTTTACCAATCCCATATCTCTAAGCCTAGCTAAATGTTTGGATACATTGGGCTGGGATATGCCAGTAATTCCTGTAATTTGACATACACAGAACTCCCCATGGTACAAAAGCACCATTATCCTAAGGCGGGTTTCATCAGAAAGCAATTTAAAATAGTTTAATAATTTGTCCACTTAACTCCTCTCCTTATCTTAATATCATCTTTTCTCCCACTATATCTTCCCAGGTATTAAATATAGGCCTTATTATTTGAGGACCTATTTTAGATATAATTACCAGTTGAGATTTTTCTTCCCCTTTATCCGTTGGTTTATAATCTACTCTACTACCTACTACATCTACTTGATTCCACCCATCTTCCAATTGGAAAAATCCCTTAACCCTATAGCAATCCTTTTTAATGGCATCTATAAATTGGGTAAGCTTTTCCTTTGTAGTATTCCCTTCATAGGTTAGTATTAAGGTTTTAGGCCTATTTTCTGGCGTATTGGTGGTATCCTCTACTCCCAGCCACCCTTCTTTTACAAGATCCTCTTCTAGAAAATCATAGTCTATTTGCCCATTTATAGATTCTACAATATCCACCTTAGGATTTATTTCCCTGATCTTAGCCTTAACGCTGTTTAGCTTATATTCGTCTATTAAATCTACTTTGCTTAAAATCACTAGATGGCAAAACTTAAGTTGTCTTTCTACCGTCTCTATATCCTCTACTTGTTCTAAAAAGTTTACTCCATCTACTATACAAATAGCCCCACTATAATCGTATACATCCCCTTTAGCTGCCTTTACCGCTTCTAAAAACTCCCCTATATTAGAGGGATCAGCTAGTCCTGAGCTCTCTACAAATACATATTCCATATTTCTATCTGCCATCTCCACTAATGCGGATACAAAAGAAAGTTGTAGGCAAGAACAAAATATGGAACCTCTATTTATCTCTACTAGCTCCATGCCTTCTTTTTGGATTATAGTTCCATCTATCCCTACTTTGCCAAATTCATTCATTATTACTGCTACTCTTTTCCCCTTTAATTCCTCTAAAACATTGGTTAAGAAGGTAGTCTTTCCTGCACCTAAGAAGCCTGTAAGTAAATATAATTTGCTTTTATTTGCCATATATATGCCTCCTTAGAAATTAATTTAGTAAATAATATACTTATATGTCCATATGGGCATATAAGTATATTATCTCTATAATTTAATTTTGTCAACTGCTAAAACAAAAGGGCCCATTGAACAAAATTCAATTGGCCCTTAATAAATTTATATTATTGACTAGCTTTCAATATCCATAAATCCATCTCCAAGTACTTCGTATATATTATTTACCGTAACAAAGGCATTTTTATCTATATCCTTTATAAAACTTCTTAGCTTTATGAAATCCTTTCTATCTACTATAGTAACTATGACATCTTTTTTTCTTCCTGTATAGGCTCCTTCTGCATAATATATAGTAGCTCCCCTTTCCAATTCTTCTACTATATATTTTTTTATCTCATCACTATGTTCACTTATTATACTTACTGATTTACTTAGATTCATCCCCTCTATGGTAGAATCTATTACAAAACCGTTTACTATCACTCCTAATAGGGAATACATACCTAATTCAAATCCAAAGGAGAATCCTGCACCTAAGACTATGGCCAGATCTGAGATCAATACTCCCTTTCCCAGTCCTATTCCTAAAAACTTATTTAGTATTTTGGCTATTATATCTGTTCCTCCTGTTGATGCATTTTGATTAAAAACTATTCCCATGCCAATGGCTGATACAAGTACTCCAAAAATTAGCTGAAGTATAATATCCTCAGTTGGACTATTATAATAAGGTAAAAGCTTTTCAAATAAAGAAACTATAACAGAAGTACCTATACTAGCATATATGGTTTTTATGCCAAAGCTGGTACCTATGGCTAAGAAGCCAATAATAAATAATATTATATTTATCATTATCATAAAAACACCCACAGATATAGAAGGTATCCAATGGTTGAGAACAATAGCTAGCCCATTAGCTCCACCAATGGCTAAATTATCCGGCATCAAAAAGAAGTATAATCCAGCAGCAACCATAAACATCCCTAAGGTTATCAATAAATATTCTTTAACCTTTTTATCCAATATTGTTCCCCCTTTCTATATAATTTTGACAACAAAAAATCTCCCAAGCTGATACTGGGGGATATTTTACCCGTTTAAACACCCCCTATCGACCGTAGAGTTATCGGTGTATAAATAAAGGCAGGTCTTCTGACTTAGGTTCATAGAGATTTATGCCTTCCCAGTTTCCCAGTGGCTCTTGTTTAAATCTCTCTCCATTACAGCGGCGGGACCGTACAGGATTTTCACCTGTTTCCCTTTTAAACGAAGTATATTCTTCGTACCTTTACCGATTATTAAAACAACATAATAAGTATATATTATTATATTTATATAGTCAATAATACTTTCTTTAAGGCTTAGAACCCATTATTCCCTACTATAATAATCCTTCTACATTTAATCTATTTATCCATAAAAATCTATTTAACTTAACTTTTAATGTGTTCTTCCTAGGCTTAAGATTTGACATGATGTATACATCTATATCTTCTACTCTGTGCAAATTATAGGCTGTTTCATCATAAGGCTTTCCCATCTCTACCGATGGTTCATATACTACAGCTCATCCAGAGCTAATGGTAACCAGGGAAATGCGTATAGCATTATCCTTAGATTTGCTTTTAATATATTCTTTTGCTTTATCATCTATTTTAATATTCAAATAAATACACCCCCATATAGCTATATTAGATCTATAATATACCATATAGGGGTATTCTGTCAATTCCCATTGATTTTACTCTTTTATACAATCTTTACACAACCCATGAAACATAATGTCCATATCGAATATCTCACAACTTTGTTTATCCTCTATAAGCCTATTGATCCTCAAGTATTCTAATATTATATCTTGATCTAGTATATCTTCTATACAACCACAATTTTCGCATTGGAAATGTATATGTAAAGGTTTTTTTCCATACATCTTTAGCTCATAATAATTGGTATCATCAACTCTAATCTCCTTTAGAATATCCAAGTCTACAAATATCTTTATATTTCTATATACTGTGGCTAATCCAATTCCTTCTTGTTTTACATATTCATATACTTCTTCTGCACTTAAATGTTTTTGATTATGCTTTATAAAAATATATAATATTTCCCTTCTCTGGCTAGTAGCTTTGTACCCATTTTTATCTATTACATTTTCAATTAAATTTAAGGTTTCTTTTTCCCAATTGTTTAATTTTTTCATTTAAACAACTCCTTAGTTTTATATAGGTTCTTTCCCTTTTATAAAGGCGGTTAAATCCAAATATATATTATAATATTCTACCCCATTTTCCCCCTCCTGTGCCTATGAGGTCCTCTATTACATGGAATACATGGGTCCTCATCTCCTTCACACAATATATAATCCCCACCTTCTATCCTTAGAATCTTCCCATTTACCAAGCTATCTGCAACCTTTTGTTTCGCCTCGGTGTACATCCTTTGTACTGTTGAACGAGCTACATCCATCCTTTCTGCACATTGCTCCTGTTCTAAACCTTCCAAGTCTATAAGGCGTATTACCTCATATTCTTCTACAGATAATATAATAGGTTCATCATGAATATCACCATCTAATGGTCCATATACTTTTATATTTGGTAGCCTACATACTCTTCTTCGCTTTCTAGGTCTAGCCATGCTTCCACCCCTTTCTAGATATATTTTACCATAATAAAAGGATGGATGTGCCATCCTTTTATTATTCTTCCTTGAAGTCCTCTATTATTTTATTTACTTCATCAAGTCTAGCTTTTAAATATTCTCTCTCCTCTTCCCACATAGCCCTTTCATCTTCTAGACTGAGAGCATAAGCTCCTATACCTCTACCGTATACTGATCCATAACCAAACCCTCTGCCTCTTCCGTATCTAAAACCATATCCACTTCCTCTACCATAAAATCCTCTTGGTCTACAATATCCCATTCCTCTTCCTGTCATAGGTCCCATGCCCTTAGGACCTGTTTTATCAAATCTTGGCATATAATCATCTCCTCTTTATTAGTTTTGGGTATATGTTTATTATCTATATGGTAACAGAGTTTTGGGTATATGTCAATAATTTGATTAAAAAAAAGACCAACCCATGGGATTGGCCTATTATACTTAGTCCTCACAATGCCCTTCGTGTGCATGTTCTTCACATACTTCTCCTGTAGATTCTAGATTCCCATTTATATAGTCCTCTATAACATTATCACATTCTCCGCTAATACCTACTATTACTTGAATTCCATTGTCGGAAAATAGCTGTTGTGCAGTAGCCCCCATACCTCCTGATATTATTATATCAGTACCTTTTTCTTTTAGAAAAACTGGCAGAAATCCAGGCCTATGTCCAGGATTAGGGACAAATTCATTGCCTAAAACCTCATCTTCACTGATTTCATACATGGTAAAACCTTCACAATGACCAAAATGACCACTTACCTCATTTCCATCTGTTGCAATGGCAATCTTCATATACATAACCT
>ERZ795062.303-NODE-303-length-43976-cov-7.268687_pt1 | contig 43976 bp, 28 predicted proteins | sample MGYA00375146_ERZ795062 | MGnify/ENA primary metagenome ERZ795062 (study PRJEB30191, sample SAMN05720281) | activated sludge metagenome | isolation source: Anaerobic digester | place: USA | collected 2015-07-16 ...
TGCGCTTCAAGATGGGCTTGAACCAACGACCCCCTGATTAACAGTCAGGTGCTCTAACCAACTGAGCTATTGAAGCAATAAAAGCGAAACCATTGCTGATTTGCGAGTGCAAAAGTACAGCGTTTTTTTTATTCCACCAAACTTTTTATAGAAAAAATTTAATTTTAATACCAAAATACAAAGTTTTTTGCTAAAAAAGGGTGGATTCAAGGTTTAAACTTGTACTTTTGCATCCATATTTAATATAAACGATATGAAAAGAATATTCGTTCCGTTGCTGCTGTTGCTCCTCACGGCGACGGCATCTACTGCACAGGATGCCAAAAGGCATAACTTTGAGGTAACTAAGAATCTTGATGTGTTCAACACCATCTATAAGAATCTGGATCTTATGTATGTGGATACACTCAACGCCCAGGAGGTGATAGGCAATGGTATCAATGCCATGCTTAAAAGTCTTGACCCGTATACGGTCTATTATCCTGAAAGTGATGTGAAGGACTTGAAAATGATGATTACCGGTTCTTATGCCGGTATCGGTGCACTGGTACGTTATCATCAGAAATTGAAACGCGTAGTGATAGACGAACCTTACGAGAATACCCCTGCCGCACAGGCCGGACTCAAAAAGGGTGATATCATTCTGGCTATAGATGATACGTCTATGGTCAAGAAAAGCGTATCGGATGTCAGCAATAAACTGAGAGGTGATGCCGGTACCAGTTTTGTTCTGAAAATCAAGCGTCCCAGTACAGGCAAGGATATGACATTCAAGATTGTACGTCGCTCTATACAGATGCCTTCGGTACCTTATTATGGTATATGCGGGAATCATATCGGATACATCAACCTTTCCAGTTTTACGGAAAACTGTTCGAAGGATGTGCGCCGTGCTTTCATCGACCTGAAGAAACAAGGGGCCAAGGGACTGGTGTTCGATCTCAGAAATAACGGCGGCGGTTCTCTGTCGGAGGCTATACAGATCGTGAATATGTTTGTCCCGAAGAATCTGCTGATAGTGAAAACTCTCGGAAAACTGAAACGGGTCAATTCGGAGTATCGCACCAAGGTGGAACCGATAGACACCGTTATGCCAATTGTTGTTCTGGTCAACGGTGAGACAGCCAGTGCCAGTGAGATTACAAGTGGTTCGTTGCAGGATCTGGACAGAGCTGTAATCATAGGTACACGCACGTATGGAAAAGGACTGGTGCAGGTCCCTCTTGATCTGCCGTATAATGGCAACCTGAAACTGACGACAAGCAAATATTATATACCCAGCGGACGTTGTATCCAGGCCATTAACTATAAACACAGCGGCGGCGGATATACCGAGCACGTCGCCGACAGTCTTACCCATGTATTCTATACATCCGGAGGACGGGAGGTACGCGACGGCGGAGGCATCAAACCTGATGTAGAGGTCGTTCCCGATTCGTTGCCCAATATCGTGTTTTATCTTTCAGGTTCCGGACGCGATTCCACAGAAGTGATGTTCGACTATGAATTGGATTATCTGGCGAAACACCCCACAATAGCACCGGCAAAGGATTTCGCAATCAGCGACGCCGACTACGAAGATTTTAAGCAGAGAGTGCTGAAAAGCGGTTTTTCTTACGACAGAATCAGTGAAGCCGCTTATAAAGAATTGGTCAAAGCTGCCAAATTCGAAGGATACTATGATGATGCCAAGGCAGACTTCGATAATCTGGAAAAGAAACTGACTCACAACACGGGCAAAGACCTTGACCGCAACAAGGAACTGATCAAACATGTGATGGCTTCGGATATCGTGGCTGCCTATTATTATCAGAAAGGTTCGATAGAAAACGGACTCAATTACGACAAGACATTAAAGGAAGCTGTACGCTTGTTGTCAACACCGGAAGAATATGGTAAAATATTATTTCCTAAGGCAAAAACGGCAGTTAAAAAGTAGATAAGATCAATAAAAATGTCGTTTTTTATCAAATATTTCTTCAAATACTTGGTAGATAGCGGAATAATTACTAATTTTGCAGCGTTCAGTGGAATGAGGGGCTTTTTAATAAGTCCCTCATTTTATTTTAATAACCAAGATTTATGATAGATAAGAAGGTTGTAAAACAGTTTGTTGATGAATGGCTACAAGATAACGACTATTTTCTTGTAGACATCACAATCAGTCCAGATGACAAGATTGTTGTAGAAATCGACCACGCCGACGGTGTGTGGATTGAAGACTGTGTGGCTTTGAGCAAATATATCGAAGATCACCTGAGTCGCGACAAAGAAGACTACGAGCTGGAAGTAGGAAGTGCCGGTATCGGTCAGCCATTCAAGGTAGAACAGCAATATCTTAACCATATCGGTAAAGAGGTGGAAGTTCTAGACAATGAAGGCAAGAAGACGAAAGGTGTCCTGAAATCAGTAGACGGCAGCGATTTCGTCGTTTCTTATAAAGAAAAGACGAAGAAAGAAGGAGCGAAGCGTCCAGTCCTGACAGAAGTGGACAAGACATTCAATATGAATAATATAAAATATACAAAATATCTAATAAGTTTCAAATAAGCTATGGTAGCAAGAAAAAAAGATGAAGATGCACCGAGTATGATCGACACCTTCAAAGAGTTTAAAGATACGAAGAATATAGACCGTACTACACTCGTCAGCGTTCTGGAAGAAAGTTTCCGTAACGTGATTGCGAAGATATTTGGCAGTGATGAGAATTTTGACGTCATCGTAAACCCGGATAAGGGAGACTTCGAGATACACCGCAACCGTATCGTGGTTGCAGATGGCGAAGTACAGGATGAAAACAAGGAAATAGCTCTTAAAGAGGCTCAGAAGATAGAACAGGACTATGAGGTAGGCGAGGAAGTTTCCGAGGAAGTCAACTTTACCAAGTTCGGCCGCCGCGCTATCCTGAATCTCCGTCAGACATTGGCTTCAAAAATCCTGGAACTGGAGCACGACAGTCTGTACAACAAGTACAAAGACCGCGTGGGACAGATCGTAAGTGGAGAAGTCTATCAAATGTGGAAACGCGAGATGCTTCTCGTGGACGATGAAAATAATGAGATGCACATGCCTAAGACAGAACAGATACCTTCAGATCAGTTCCACAAGGGAGAGACCGTTCGTGGCGTTGTGCTCCGTGTTGATAACGAGAACAATAATCCGAAGATTATTCTGAGTCGTACCAGTCCGATGTTCCTGGAACGTCTGCTCGAAGCAGAAGTACCGGAGATAGCAGACGGACTTATAACGATCAAGAAGGTAGCCCGTATGCCAGGCGAAAGAGCTAAGATAGCTGTGGAAAGCTATGACGAGCGTATCGACCCGGTAGGAGCCTGCGTAGGTGTGAAGGGTAGTCGTGTTCACGGTATCGTACGTGAATTGTGTAATGAGAATATTGATGTAATCAACTATACATCTAATATTAAACTATTTATCCAGCGTGCGTTAAGTCCTGCAAAGGTTACACGTATCGAGATTGACGAAGAAAACCATCATGCTGATGTGTTCCTGAAGCCTGAAGAGGTTTCGTTGGCTATCGGTCGTAGCGGACTGAACATCAAGTTGGCCAGTATGCTGACAGAGTATACGATAGACGTCATACGCGATGTACCGGAAAATACGGCAGGGCTGGATGACGAAGATGTCATGCTGGATGAATTCTCTGATGAAATTGATCAATGGGTTATTGACGCTATCAAGGGTATCGGACTTGAGACAGCAAAGGCTGTTCTGAATGCGCCGCGTGATATGCTCGTAGAGAAGGCAGACCTTGAAGAAGAGACCGTTGACAGTGTATTGAATGTTTTGAACGCAGAATTTGAGAAATAAGAGAAAAGGACAATAAATGAGCATCAGATTAAACGCAGTACTAAGAGAATTGAATGTAGGACTTCAGACGGCAGTTGATTTCCTGCAAAAGAAAAACCTCGGAGAGGTTAAGGCCGATCGTAACTCTAAAATCACCGATGAGCAATATAATGCACTCAAAAATGAGTTTAGTGGCGATAAGGATCTCCGCAATCAGGCTGAAAAGCTCTTTCCTAAAAAACAGAAAGAGAAAAAACAGTTTAATGATAATAACAAGCAGCAGGAGAATGCCCAGAATATCGTTTCTACTACTAACAAACCAAAGTTTGTCGGTAAGATAGACTTGGATAATTTGGGCAAGAAACCAGTGACTAAACCATCTGTTGCCCAAGATAGTCAGACGACTCCACAACATCATGCTTCTGCCGTAAGCCAGGAGTCGGAAAAACCTGCACAGCAGCCAGTGGCTCAGCATCGTAATCCTGAGTATAAAAAGACAGAACCTGTACAGCAACCCGTAGTGAAACGCGAAGAACATCAAGAGGCCCAACCGGTAAAACCAGCCGATCAGCCCAAACCTGTTCAACCGCAACAGGCAGAGCCGCAGAAACCGAAGCCCACTGAGCAACCGAAACCTGTTCAGCAACAACCTGCTGCTCCTGTCGAGCAACCCAAACCGGTCGAGAAGCCTCAGGTAGAAGCACCAAAAGAGGAACCGTCGAATGGCAATGTCCCTGAAGACAAATTGTTCACGCTGAAGAGTGAAAACAAAATGGCTCCAAAGGTGAATGTCCTTGGTAAGATAGACCTGTCGACACTGAACCAGAGCACCCGTCCTAAGAAAAAGACTAAGGAAGAGCGCCGTAAGGAACGCGAAGACAAAATGCGCCAAGGCAATAACCCTAACGGGAATAATACCAACAATGCCAATGGCGAGCGCAGAAAACGCCAGCGTATCAATAAGGAGCGCGTGGATATCAATGCTGCTGTAAGTCAGAACAACGGCAACCGTAATAACAACGGAGGCAACCGTAACGGCAACAACAATAATAATGGCGGTAATCGTAACGGCAATAATAATCCTAATGGGAACAATGCCAACAACAATAATCGCAAACGTAATAAGAAGCATAATAATCAGCGTCCGATAGAAGTAAATGAAGAGGATGTAGCAAAGCAGGTAAAGGAGACTCTCGCACGTCTTACTAGCAAAAGTCAGAACAAGAAAGGCGCTAAATACCGTAAGGAGAAACGTGATGCTGTTCAGGAAAAACTGAACGAGGAGATGAAGGAGGAGAAGGCAGAGAGCAAAATCCTGAAACTTACCGAGTTTGTTACCGTCAGCGAGTTGGCTACCATGATGAACGCGCAGGTCAATCAGGTTATCGCAACCTGTATGAATCTGGGTATTATGGTATCTATCAATCAGCGTCTGGATGCGGAGACAATCAATATCGTTGCCGATGAATTCGGATATAAGACAGAATATGTCAGCGCTGAGGTCTCTGAAGCAGTCAGTGAAGTGGAAGATGATGAAGCGGATCTGGAATTCCGTGCACCTATCGTTACAGTGATGGGCCATGTAGACCATGGTAAGACATCATTGCTCGATTATATCCGTAAGGCTAACGTTATCGCCGGTGAGGCCGGTGGTATTACACAGCATATTGGTGCATACAACGTAAAACTGGAAGACGGTCGTCATATCACATTCCTTGATACCCCTGGACATGAAGCTTTTACCGCCATGCGTGCCCGTGGAGCTCAGGTCACCGATATCGCGATTATCATTATCGCAGCTGATGATAGCGTGATGCCTACTACACGTGAGGCGATAGCCCATGCACAGGCAGCCAATGTACCGATGGTATTTGCTATCAATAAAATAGATAAACCGGGAGCTAATCCTGATAAGATACGTGAAGACCTGGCCAATATGAACCTGCTTGTCGAAGAGTGGGGCGGTAAATACCAGTGTCAGGAAATCAGTGCCAAGAAAGGTATCGGAGTCAAAGAACTTCTTGAGAAAGTGCTTCTTGAAGCAGAGATGCTTGATCTGAAAGCCAATCCTAACCGTAAGGCTACAGGTTCTATCATAGAGTCTTCTCTCGATAAAGGTAGAGGATATGTTTCCACACTTCTTGTATCCAACGGTACTTTGAAGATAGGTGATGTCGTTATCGCCGGTACCTATTTCGGACGTGTCAAGGCGATGTTCAACGAACGTAATGGTCGTATGGATGAGGCCAAACCGGCAGAACCGGCTATCATTTTGGGTCTGAACGGTGCACCTCAGGCAGGTGATTCGTTCCATGTCATGGATTCGGAGCAGGAAGCCAGGGAAATAACCAACAAACGTATGCAGTTGCAGCGTGAACAGGGCTTGCGTACGCAGACCCGTCTTACACTCGAAGAGATCGGACATCGTATCGCACTTGGAGAATTCAAGGAACTCAACCTTATTGTCAAGGGTGATACCGACGGTTCCATCGAGGCGCTCAGCGACTCGTTTATCAAGTTGTCTACCGAGAAGATACAGGTCAATGTCATCCATAAGGCTGTAGGTCAGATATCCGAAAGTGATGTGTCTCTTGCCTCCGCTTCTGATGCCATCATCGTAGGTTTCCAGGTCCGTCCGTCTGCGTCCGCACGTAAGATAGCCGATCAGGAAGGTGTCGAAATCACCACTTACTCTGTCATCTACGATGCTATAGAGGATGTGAAGGCAGCTATGGAAGGTATGCTCGACAAAATTAAGAAAGAGGTTATTACTGGACAGGTTGAAGTACGTGAGGTATACAAGATATCCAAGGTCGGTACCGTAGCCGGTGCATTTGTCACCGAGGGTAAAGTACACCGTACAGATAAAGCACGTCTTGTACGTGACGGTATTGTGGTACATACAGGTGAAATCAATGCTCTGAAACGTTTCAAGGACGATGTGAAGGAGGTTGGTGTCAACTTTGAATGCGGTATCAGTCTGGTCAACTTCAATGACATACAGGCAGGTGATATCATAGAGACCTTTACAGAGATAGAGATCAAACAGAAACTATAGTATTACATATACTATATTCCCTATAATAGAAGGAGTATGTCAACCATGAAACAATAGTCAATTGGATGATATACTCCTTGCTCGCTAAAATGACAATCATCGTATATGGATAAGACATTGAGGGTCACATTTGTTACTTTAATTGCATTTGGCATTTAATTTGTACTGTGAATAGTATGGAAGATAAAAATAAAAATGAGTTTGTAAAACAGGTAGCCGAACAGAAATATGAGTTCGGTTTCACTACTGATGTGCAGACTGATATCATAGAAAAAGGACTGAACGAGGATGTCGTACGACTGATATCCCGCAAGAAAGGGGAACCTGAATGGTTGCTCGACTTCCGTCTGAAGGCTTATCGGTATTGGGAAAGTCAGACACAGCCCACCTGGGGACATGTACATGTACCCGAGATAGACTATCAGGCGATATCTTATTATGCCGACCCTCTTGCGAAGAAGAAAGATGACGGAAAGAAAAAAGAGATAGATCCGGAACTGATGAAGACTTTTGATAAGTTGGGTATCCCTCTCGAAGAACGTCTTGCCCTGAGCGGTACAGCCGTGGATGCCATCATGGATTCTGTTTCGGTGAAGACCACATTCAAGGAGAAACTGGCAGAAAAGGGAATTATATTCTGTTCTATCGGTGATGCCGTGAAGAATCATCCCGATTTGGTCAAAGAGTATCTCGGTTCGGTGGTACCTTATCGTGACAATTATTTTGCAGCGCTCAACAGCGCGGTGTTCAGCGACGGTTCTTTCGTATACATCCCCAAAGGCATACGCTGTCCGATGGAACTGAGTAGTTATTTCCGTATCAACGCCCGTAATACGGGCCAGTTTGAGCGTACACTGATTATAGCCGAGGATGATGCTTATGTATCTTACCTCGAAGGATGTACCGCCCCGATGAGAGACGAGAACCAGTTGCACGCAGCGATCGTGGAAATCATCGTAAAAGACAATGCCGAAGTGAAATATTCTACCGTACAAAACTGGTATCCCGGTGACGAGAACGGTAAGGGCGGTGTGCTGAATCTTGTCACAAAGCGCGGAGATCTTCGCGGAGTGAACAGTAAATTGTCTTGGACGCAGGTGGAAACGGGTAGTGCCATCACATGGAAATATCCTTCATGTGTATTAAGAGGTGACAATTCGCAGGCTGAATTCTATTCCGTAGCCGTAACCAACAATTATCAGGAGGCGGACACGGGTACGAAGATGATACATATCGGTAAGAATACCAAGAGTACGATTATCAGCAAGGGTATCAGTGCCGGTCACAGTCAGAACTCTTACCGCGGACTGGTGCGTGCGGCAGCGGGTGCGGACAATGCCCGCAACTATAGTTCGTGCGACAGTCTGTTGCTGGGCAGCGATTGCGGTGCCCATACATTCCCCTATATGGATATACATAACGATTCCGCCATTGTGGAACATGAGGCAACGACGAGCAAAATCAGCGAAGACCAGTTGTTCTACTGCAACCAGCGTGGAATACCGACCGAACAGGCCGTAGGATTGATTGTAAACGGATATGCGAAAGAAGTATTAAACAAACTCCCGATGGAATTTGCCGTTGAGGCACAGAAACTGCTTTCTGTATCACTGGAAGGAACTGTCGGATAATAAATATACAAACTATGTTAGAAGTTAAAAACCTACACGCCAAGATAGGCGATAAAGAAATACTGAGGGGTATAAACCTCACGATCAAGGATGGCGAGACTCACGCCATTATGGGACCGAACGGTTCGGGTAAAAGTACACTGAGTGCCGTACTGGTTGGCAATCCCCTTTACGAGGTGACCGAAGGTGAGGCATTCTTCAACGGCAAAGACCTGTTGAAGATGAAACCTGAAGACCGTGCGCACGAAGGACTGTTCCTCTCGTTCCAGTACCCGGTTGAGATACCCGGCGTTTCCATGACCAACTTTATGCGCGCCGCTATCAATGAGAAACGTAAGTATCTGGGACTGGAGCCGTTGAACGCTGCCGAATTTCTTAAACTGATGCGTGAGAAACGCAAGATTGTGGAATTGGACAGTAAACTGGCTAACCGTTCTGTTAACGAGGGATTCAGTGGTGGTGAGAAGAAACGTAACGAGATATTCCAGATGGCAATGTTGGAACCGAAACTAGCTATCCTCGATGAAACAGATTCCGGTCTTGACGTAGATGCCTTGCGTATTGTAGCCGAGGGCGTAAACAAACTCAAAACCGACGAGACAAGTTGTATCGTCATTACCCATTACGAACGATTGCTGGAGATGATCAAACCGGATGTGATACATGTCTTATACAAAGGTCGACTGGTGAAGACAGCCGGACCGGAACTAGCATTGGAGATAGACAAACGCGGTTACGACTGGATCAAGGAAGAAGTGGGAGAAGAATGATATGGGAAGTGAACAACAATATATCGACCTTTACGGGGAATGCCGTGATATGATCTTCGGCCATAGTGCAGAGCAGATGAATACTGTGCGCGATAAGGCATTCGAAGATTTCAAACGGCTCGGATTCCCTACACGCAAGGTCGAAAGATATAAATATACCGATATGCAGGCGCTTTTTGAACCCAATTACGGGCTCAATCTCAATCGCCTTGACATACCTGTAAATCCGTATGACGCTTTCAAGTGTGATGTACCTAATCTCAGCACATCCCTCTTCTTCGTCATCAACGACGGGTTTTATACCAAGGCACTGCCCAAGAGTCAGTTGCCCGAAGGCGTGATCATCGATTCTCTCAGTGCCGTGGCTGCAAGGAGCCCCGAACTGATAACCAAGTATTATGGTAAGATAGCACGCACTGAGGAAGATGCCGTTACGGCTCTCAACACCATGCTGGCACAAGACGGTCTGTTGGTATATGTACCCAAGAATGTCGTAGTGGAAAGAGCCGTACAGATTATTAACATACTGCGTTCTGATGTAGACCTGATGGCAAACCGCCGTGTCCTTATCATCGTAGAAGACGGAGCGGAAATAAAACTTCTGTTCTGTGACCATGCGGCTGACGACAAGCGTTTCCTGACCACACAGGTGATAGAGGCTTATGTAGGTGACAATGCCGGACTGGATTTATATTGTCTGGAAGAGACGCATGCCAAGAATGTAAGAGTAAGCAATCTGTATATCGAACAACAGGCTGACAGTCGTGTCAACCATAACATCATTACTTTGCACAATGGTGTGACGCGCAACCGTACCGACTTGGTGTTCAAGGGAGAAGGTGCCGAATGTTACCTGAACGGTTGTGTGATAGCCGATAAGGAACAGCATGTGGATAACAATACGTTGATAGACCATCAGGTAAGTCATTGCAACAGTCATGAACTGTACAAGTATGTACTTGGTGATAAATCCGTAGGTGCTTTTGCCGGTAGAGTATTGGTGCGCCATGGCGCACAGAAGACGACATCCCAGGAGACGAACCAGAATCTCTGCACGACCAAAGAGGCACGTATGTACACCCAACCGATGCTTGAGATATACGCTGACGATGTGAAATGTTCACATGGCAGCACGGTAGGTCAATTGAACGACGCTGCCCTCTTCTATATGCGTCAGCGCGGTATCAGTCTGAAAGAGGCAAAACTACTGTTGGAGTTCGCTTTTATCAATGAAGTGGTGGACAGTATCAAACTGGAACCGCTGCGTGACCGTCTGCATCATCTGGTGGAGAAACGTTTTCGTGGTGAACTGAGCAAATGCGAAGGTTGTAAACTCTGTAAATAAACATGATATGTACGATATAAATAAGGTAAGAGAAGATTTCCCGATATTGTCACGCACGGTCTATGACAAACCGCTGGTATATTTTGACAATGCAGCCACGACACAGAAACCGCGTGAGGTAGTCGACTCGCTTGTCGATGAATATTATTCTGTGAATGCCAATGTGCATCGCGGTGTGCATTTCCTGTCACAACAGGCCACCGACCTGCACGAAGAGGCACGCGAGAAAGTACGGCAGTTTATCAATGCCAAATCCACCGACGAGATCATCTTCACCCGTGGTACGACAGAAGGACTGAATCTTGTCTGTTCCTCATTTGCCGATGAATATATGGGCGAAGGCGACGAAGTAATTGTCTCTACCATGGAACACCATTCCAATATCGTACCTTGGCAGTTGCAGGCAGCCAGGAAGGGTATCGCCATCCGCGTGATACCGATGAACGATAAAGGTGAACTGCTGCTCGATGAATACGAGAAACTTTTCACCGAAAAGACAAAAATAGTCAGTGTAACCCAAGTAAGCAACGTACTTGGTACAGTCAACCCCGTGAAGGAAATGATACGTATTGCCCATGAGCACGGAGTGCCTGTCATGGTGGACGGTGCCCAAAGCACGCCCCATTTCAAGGTGGATATGCAGGAGATGGACTGCGACTTCTTCGCTTTCAGTGGTCATAAGATGTATGGTCCTACGGGTGTAGGTGTACTTTACGGTAAAGAAGACTGGCTCGACCGGCTCCCGCCATATCAAGGAGGCGGTGAAATGATAGAAAGCGTCAGTTTCGAGAAGACCATTTTCGAAAAACTGCCATTCAAGTTTGAAGCAGGAACGCCCGATTACGTGGCAACCAACGGTTTGGCGAAAGCTATTGATTACGTCACCCGTCTAGGTATGGACAATATTGTCGCCCACGAACAGGAACTGACTCGATATTGTATGCAGGAGATGCGCAAAATCGATGGAATGAGGATATTCGGAGAAGCAGAGCACAAAGATGCCGTCGTCTCCTTCCTGGTCAAGGATATACATCATCTCGATATGGGTACACTTCTTGACCGTCTCGGCATAGCCGTCCGTACGGGTCACCATTGTGCCCAACCACTGATGATACGTCTTGGTATACAAGGTACCGTGCGCGCATCGTTCGCCCTGTACAATACAAAAGAAGAAATAGATACATTGGTTGCGGGAATCAACCGCGTCAGTAAAATGTTCTAATATAGGGTTAATAATCATCATGCTGAAATCTTATTATCAAGCGGAATTGACCGAAGCGGGTTGCGATGAGGCCGGTAGGGGATGCCTGGCGGGCAGCGTTTATGCCGCCGCTGTGATATTACCCAAAGATTATACGAATGAAGAGTTGAACGACTCGAAACAGTTGACCGAGAAGCGTCGCTATGCCCTGCGTGAAGTGGTGGAGCGCGACGCCGTGGCTTGGGCTGTAGGTATCGTCACCGCCGAAGAAATAGACAAAATCAATATACTCAATGCCAGTATTCTGGCGATGCACAGAGCCCTCGACCAACTGAAAGTGCGACCGGGATATATCATTGTCGATGGCAATAAATTCAAGAAATATCAAGACCTGCCCCATACTACAATCGTGAAAGGTGACGGTAAATACCTGTCTATTGCAGCCGCCAGTATTCTGGCGAAGACCTATCGTGACGACTATATGAACGGGCTCGCTGAGAAATATCCCCAGTACGACTGGAAATCAAACAAAGGATATCCTACCAAAAAGCACCGCGCAGCCATTAAAGCCTACGGAATCACGCCATTCCACCGCAAAAGTTATAATCTTTTGGGCGACGGACAACTCAGTTTCGACTTCGAACCCTGACAGAAATCCATCCATATAAATAACCTTATTCAAAACTACCAATATCATCATGAAAAAGAACCTCATCCTACTTATCACCCTCCTCTGCGGATTCGCTAACAGTATGTCCGCATTCGCTTTCCACGACCAGATTAATCTGCAAGGTCAATGGCAGTTCGCATTAGACCCTGATTCAAAGATAACGGTTTCATCCGCATTCAGTGATGTTGTCACCCTTCCGGGGACGACGGATACGAATAAAAAAGGAATACCTTGTGCGAAGAAAGACGAGACCACTCATCTCACCCGCCTCTTTTCCTATGTAGGCAAGGCTTGGTATCGCCGCAGCGTGGAAATACCTATGGACTGGAAAAAGAAAACGGTTCGTCTGTGTCTGGAACGCACAAAACCTACGACGGTCTTCGTCGATGGTAAACTTGTGGGGACGAACAATGATATTTCTACCGAACAGATATATGATATGTCATCATATCTTGTCCCGGGCAAGCACGAAATAACAATCATGGTGGACAATGGTGCAGGTGTGCCGAAACAGCTCTATGCCAACTCCCATGCATATACCGAGGATACACAGACCAACTGGAACGGCATAATAGGACAGATGTATCTCGATGCAAAAGACCCTGTACATATCTCAGATATGCAGATAATCCCCGATGTAGACCATTCCGCACTTCGTGTCAAGGTGTCTCTGTCTGAAAAGATTAAGAAAGACAAACGACTCACATTATATCTTATAAATCCTACCGCCGATACTTCCAACGCAATCGTGTGTTCACAATATCTGAAATACAGTTATGACGGCACTTGTTATGATGTAACCATACCTGTAGATACGACTTGGGTGAAACCTTGGAGCGAATATCATCCTTACCTCTATACGATTGAAGCCAATATCGCTGGCGTGGACCATGCAGAGAAAACTTTCGGCTATCGTTCCTTTACCGCACGTGGCCATCATTTTTATATTAACAATCATGAAACATTCCTTCGCGGTAAGCATGATGCCTGCGTATTTCCATTTACTGCCCATGTTCCGATGGACGTGGCGTCGTGGCGCCGTCACTTCCAGGTGTGCAAGGATTATGGCATCAACCACATACGTTTTCATTCATGGTGCCCGCCCGAAGCAGCCTTTCAGGCAGCCGACGAAATGGGTATTTATCTGCAACCGGAACTGCCTTTCTGGGGTGATTTCAACAAGAAAGACAGTTGCCTGATGTCTTTTCTGAAGAAGGAAGGTCTGAATATCATCCATGCCTACCGTAACCATCCGTCGTTTGTGATGATGGCTCTCGGCAATGAACTATGGGGCGACATACCCACAATGAAGAGTTTTACCGATGCGTTCAGGGCTGTGGACAATAAGATACTCTATACGTTTGGTTCCAATTTCTATCTCGGTTATCAGGGATATAAAGAAGGTATGGATTATTTCACCACCTGTCGTGTAGGCGGAGAGAAATATGGCGACTACAACACACATGTGCGCGGTTCGTTCGCTTTCTCGGATGTAGCCGACGGCGGACTGATCAATCATGAGTATCCGAATACCATAACCAGTTTCGACAAGGCGATAGGCAATTGTCCGATGCCGGTCATCAGTCATGAGACGGCTCAGTTCCAGACCTATCCCGACTATCATGAGATAAAGAAATATACAGGTGTACTCTATCCTTATAATATGGAAGTATTCCGTGCCCGTCTTCAGAAAGCAGGTATGCTGTCGCAGGCAACTGATTTCCATCAGGCATCCGGACTATGGAGCGTGCAACTTTATAAAGCGGATATAGAGATGGACCTCCGCACACGTAATATGGCAGGATTCCATCTCCTCGACCTGCAGGATTATCCCGGTCAGGGTTCGGCTTATGTAGGTATACTCGATGCCTTCATGCAGACCAAAGGTATCACCACACCCGAAGAGTTCCGTCAATGGTGCTCGCCCGTTGTGCCGCTGCTCAATGCTAAGGGTTATACCTATTATAATGGTGAACAGATTTCTCTGAATATTCAGATAGCCAACTATAGTGAACAGTCCTTACAGGACAAATCGATGTCTTGGTGCATCACAAGTGAAGACGGGGATATATATGATAAAGGCTCGTTTGTCATCCCTAATGATAGTATCGGACTGTTTAATGCAGGTGAAATCCTTTCAAAAGTGTCTGTAAACAAGGCGGGCAGATATAATCTGTCTCTCCATATTGATGGAACAGACTACAAGAACACCTATCCGCTATGGTTCTATCCCATGCAGAAAGAAGCCAAAACCTTAGAAAAAGGTATCATCATCACCGCGAAGATGACGGATGAGATAGGCAGAAAACTAGAAAAGGGAGCGTGTGTGCTATATAAGCCCGACAGCACACAGTTTGTCGGCAACACAGTAGACGGTCTCTTCCAGACCGATTATTGGAATTACCGTATGTTTAAGACAATCAGTGAGAACAACAAGCGTCCGGTATCTCCCGGAACCCTTGGTATATTGACTGACCCGTCTCATCCGGTATTCACCGATTTCCCCACGGAAATGCATACCAACTGGCAGTGGTTCCCTATTGTCAAGCAGAGTCATCCGTTGATACTCGACGGTCTTCAGAAAGAATATCGCCCGATCGTGCAGGTGATAGACAATATCGAGCGCAACCACCGACTTGGACTCCTCTTCGAATTTGCTGTAGGCAAAGGCAGACTGCTCGTATGTATGTCACCTCTCAGTAAAGAATCGGAATACAAGGAAACGCGCCAACTATATCAGAGTGTATTGGAATACATGCACTCCGACAAGTTCAGTCCGGCGTATCATATCACTTTGCCCGACTTGTTGAACAGTTTGACCAATCAAGTAAACTCAGAGAATATCAACGAACTGAAGAATATATCCTACCAGTAGTCTGTAATTGGGTTTAAACAGCAGTTTCGTCCGAAAAAGTCTGCTATCTTGTCCCTATTAATATATGTAAAGATTGTTTTTAATAATATTTAGTTAAAAACAATTTTTACATTTTTCATGTGATTTTTCCATTCTTGTATGTATAATCATTTTCTATTCGTTGTTTGCGCTATCATAAATTAATATTCACTGAATATTCGTTTTAACAAAAATCATTTCGTAACTTAAAACCTTTTTTTGTTATCAAAAAGTAGGAGAAATACCATTGATATGGTATTTTTAACATAAAAATGAGCATAAAAATGCATTTTTCTCAAATAATGTTTGGAAGTGGAATAAAAATTATATAATTTTGCACCCTAAATATTTATTTAAGGTAAAATTTTTAAAAAGAGAGAATTTATGAAGAAAAAAATTTCACTTTTGTTATTGGCTTGTTTACTTCTTTTTGTAGGCAATGCAATGGCTCAAAACCGTACAGTTACGGGTTCCGTTGTCTCTTCTGACGATGGACAGCCTATTATCGGTGCCTCTGTTGTCGTTGACGGCAGCAAGATTGGCGCAGCAACAAGCGTGGATGGAACTTTCTCTATCACTGGAGTTCCTGCAAATGCAAAGTATTTAAAAGTTTCTTATCTTGGTTACAAGACTAAAGTCGTTGCGATTACAACGAATCTTAAGGTTGTACTTCAGTCTGATGAAAATCAGCTCAATGAAGTCGTTGTAACAGCAATGGGTATTACACGTGCAAAGAAAGCGTTGGGTTACGCAGCACAGGAATTGTCATCAGAAGATCTGAATACATCAGGTACATCTTCTCTTGCAAGTGCTATGCAAGGCAAGCTAACAGGTGTGGACATCCGTACATCATCAGGTGCACCTGGTGCGTCTGCACAGATTGTTATTCGTGGCGCGCGTTCATTTGATGGTAACAATACTCCATTATATGTTGTAGATGGTATGCCTATATCTTCAACACCTGACTTTTCTACAGGAGATGGTGTTACTGGAGCAGACAATGCAGGTCGTTCTATAGATATCAACCCTGACGATATAGAATCTATCAGTATTCTTAAAGGTCAGGCAGCATCTGCTCTTTATGGTATTCGTGCTTCCAACGGTGTAGTCCTTATTACAACAAAACGCGGTAGTAAAGATACAGAGAAACCTGTCATATCTTTTACTTCGGACTTCAGTGCCCAAACATTGAGCCGCAAATTCGAACGTCAGACTCAATATGCTCAGGGAGCAGATGGTGTTAATTATAATCCCAAAGCATCTATGAGTTGGGGACCTGAAATAACAAATCTTGCTAATGATGCAACTTATGGAGGTAATGTAGATAACAAATATACTAAAGCCGACGGACTTCATCAAGGACAATATTACAATCCTAAATATGCCGCAGCTGGTCTTAGTGGTTGGACGACTCCACAAACTTATGATAATGTAGGTGATTTCTTTAATACTGGTTTTACCCAGAATTCTACATTCAATATCTCTCAGCGCAGAGACAAGGTCAGTTACTCTTTCAGTCTGAGTGATACCTATCAGGACGGTATCGTTCCATCAACAGGAATGAAAAGAACCGGTGCCCGCGGTGCTGTAGATTGGCAAGTTAATGATCAATGGAAAACAGGTTTTTCTGCAAATTACAGTTCTGTAAATATCAAATCAGCTCCAGGAGCGAACAGTGGACTTGTTAATGTCGTGTATTCAGCTCCTGCTGAATATAACTTGAAAGGAACGCCTTATCATGTTCCAGGAGATCCAACAAGTCAGGTGTCATTTCGTTCTACGAATTTCAATAACCCATATTGGTGGGCTGAAAATGATGAGTACTTGCAGCATACCAACCGTGTATTTGGTAACGCATACGTGGAGTATCGTCCAAAAATAAATTGGAGTGATGCATACAATCTTGTATTCCGTGAGCAGGCCGGTCTTGATGTTTATACGACGAACAATACTACTCAGGCGGAACTCGGTTCGGCTTATAACACAAAAGGTGAAATCGAAAATTATGGTGTAGAAAAGAACATCTTCAACAACTTGTTTACTGCTAACTTTACTGCGAAGTGGGGTGCAGAAAAAGAATGGGATTTCGGATTCCTGTTGGGTTCTGAGTTTAACCATGAATACAGACGTAATTGGGATTATGATGGTTCAGGTTTGGCTTTTTATGGTCAGCCTACAATGGGTAATACTTCTACAATGAATGCATGGTCTGAATATCAGTCAAAAGAACGTACTGTCGGTTTCTTCGGACAGGCATCTCTTACATGGAAAGACCAGGTTTTCCTCACAGTTACAGGTCGTAATGATTACGTTTCTACAATGCCACGTGGCAACCGCAGTTTCTTCTATCCATCAGTATCTTTGGGATGGATCTTCACAGAGCTTCCTGCATTGAAGGGTAATCACATCCTTTCTTATGGTAAGTTGCGTACATCACTTGCCCAAGTTGGTCAGGCTGGTATATATTACAATAACTATTGTTACGTGCCGGCTTATGGTAGCGGTATGTACACATATACTCCAATCAGTTATCCTATTGGTGGAGTAACAACATATACTCCGTATTATGTTAAGTTCGACCCGAACTTGAAGCCACAGAATACAACAAACTGGGAAGCCGGAACAGATCTTAACTTCTTCGACAACAGAATCAGACTTGAGTATACAATCAGTTATCAGAATATCAAAGACCAGATTTTCGATGTTCCTACAGCAGGCTCTACGGGTTATCAGTATTTGAGAACTAATGCAGGTAGAATGACAACATGGTCACATGAATTCTCTATCAATGCGGCTATTCTTCAGAATAAAGATTACAACCTTGAGTTAGGTGTAAACTTTACCAAGATTAAGAATGAAGTCAAGGAACTTGCAGAAGGTGTAGAGAGTATTATGCTTGGTGGATTCGTTGAACCACAGATTCGTGCACAAGCAGGTTATACATATCCTAATATTTATGGTTATGCATTCAAACGTTCAGATGATGGCCAGTTGCTTCTTTCAGGTGGACTTCCACAGGCAACTGCAGCTAGTGTGAATCTTGGTGAGTGTACACCGGACTTTAACATGGGCTTCAACCTGAAGGCAAATTATAAGAATTTGTCATTGACTGCTACTCTTGACTGGCAGAAAGGTGGATGTATGTACAATGGTACTTTGCTTACAATGAATTATTTCGGTGTTACCAAAGAGTCACTTCCTTATCATAAAGGGACAATGGTTGCAGAAGGTATAGATGAAGCTACAGGACAGAAGAATACGGTAGAAGTAAGTAAGCAGGATTACTATATGGCATATAACGATGTGACGGAAGCAGGTATTTACGATACAAGCTATTGGAAACTGCGTGATGTTACTCTTTCATATCAATTGCCAAAGTTCGCATCCTTGAACATCAGTGTGTTTGGGTTCGCTCGTAATGTCCTGATTTGGGCTAAGATGCCTGACCTAGATCCTGAAAGTTCACAGGGTAACGGTAACATGAGTGGATACTTTGAGCGCTATTCTCTTCCAAATACTTCAAGTTTTGGTGGTGGTTTCAAACTCACATTCTAAAAAACAGTTAGATATTTATTAAAAAAGGAACAATTATGAAATTAAAATATATATTAGGACTGGCACTGACATCTGTGCTCATTACTTCTTGTTCTGAAGACATGATGGACAGAATTAATAAAGATGTGTCACATCCGAGTACAGACATTGTAAATGCTAAATTTCAGATCACTGATGCTGAGGTTGCAACTGTATATAGTGTTCTTTGCGGTAACTACGCATGGTATGTATCTTCATACACAGAACAGCTCTTTGGAACAGGTAATAACCAATTGAAGAATGTAGAAGTACGACAGTTTGGTGAAATGTCATCAAGTTCAACATTCAATAATGAATGGAATGCAACTTATCTGAACCTCAACAATCTCGTTTCAATTAAGAAGAAATGTGCTGATGGTAGCGTTAATGCAAATAATTATGATTTACTTGGTATGGAGCAAACTTTGGAGGCTCTTAACTGGGGTATCCTTACAGACCTTCATGGAAATATTCCTATGACAGAATGTTTTGGTGATATTTCCGCACCTAAAATAGATTCACAGAAGGATATCTATGATTACATTCTTACTCTGCTGGATAATGCACAAGAAAATTTGGCGAAAGGAGGATCTGTCGTTGGTTCACAGGATGTAATTTATAAAGGTGACGTCTCAAAATGGATCGGTTTGGCTCACGCTCTGAAAGCACGTTATTTGTTGCATACTTATGGTGTAAACAAGAATGTGCTGAGCGATGTTCTTAAAGAGGCGAAAGCAGCTGTCGATGCCGGATTTGATGGTGCTAATTTGAGCGTGTTCAATGGTAAGAATGCAGATAATTCTTGGTCTGCATATCATTGGAGCCGTCGATATATAGGATCTTCCAAAACGGTTGATGATCTTCTTGTAGATCGTAAAGACCCCCGTGATTCTATTTATAACTATGGAACTGATGCCGTTGGCACACCTGGTAATGCTAGTCAGGCAATGATGACAGAGACACTCAATTATCCTTCATGGTTAGAGAAGGGTGCTGCTTATCTTCATCTTTTCAGTAAGTCTGAAATTTACTTTATCCTTGCTGAGGTGAAAGCTCGTCTCGGTCAGGATGCTAAATCTGATTTTGAGACTGCTGTGAAAGCATCGATTGAAGACTATTTTGCAACAGGTGCTGGTATAGAGGGCTTTACTGATAACTATTCTATTTCTGATGATGATATCACAGCATATCTTAAGTCTTTGGAATCTCGTTATACAGAGAATCCTTTGAAAGAAATCATGGTTCAGAAGTATATTGCCCAGACTCGTGATGAACAACTTGAAACATACAATGACATACGTCGTTGCCGTTATGCAGATGGATCATATTATGTTACACTCACTAACCCTAATAATACTCAGAGCGGTATTAACAGATGGCCTCTCCGTTTGCCTTATGGTGAAAGTGATGTAGTATCTAATCCTAATGTTGCAGCTGCATTCGGTTCAGGTAGTGCAGCTGGTAATTACTTATTCACTGACCCTGTTTGGTGGGCAGGTGGTAATAAATAATAAAAAATATAACTTCATATAAGAAAAGTGCGTGTCAACATGATACGCACTTTTTTGTTTCCTCCGTCGTGCGAAAAAAATTGCGCACTGCCAAATAAAATTATCCTTGAAGAATAAAAAATTTCCCTTGTGCGCAATTTTTCTCGCACGACGGGGGGATTTGTCGATTTGCCGATTCGCTTAAAATTTGGAACTATTAGTATAAAATATTTGTATCGGCATTGATTAACCTGTATCTTTGCAGCGTTAAAATATAGAATGCCTTCATACAAATTGTTTTATATGATTTCAAATATTAGAGGAATATTGTTATTGGCTTTCATATCCATGTTAAGCATCGGAATGAAGGCGGCTGACAGGGACAGTACCGAAATGTTGTCCATCGCTCATTCTTTTTTTAATGGAACTGCGGCAAGAAGTAAAAGTAATACTTCCGCTTCGTCTAAGAATGTAGTTAGAAAAAGACTCTCCACTGATATGTTCAATGTCTACGATAATTCTGGTAAACAGTTTGTCGTTGTTGCCAAGGATGATAAATATAAAGCTGTGATTGGCTATTCGGACAATTCAGCTTTTCCTGATACGTTGCCCGACGGACTGAAGTGGTGGCTCCGGAAGGCTGAGTCGTCAATGAAGACTAACTCCACAAATGGCATCGTCAAGATGACCTCTTCTGAGATTCTGTCGAGTATGACCGGTGCAAATGCAGCAGCTGCTACAGTATCACCTTTTATCACGACGAAATGGGGACAGGATAGTCCATATAATCTGCTTACGCCCAAGATTAACGGTGAACACACTTACACTGGTTGCATAGCTACGGCTATGGCTCAATGTCTGAAATATGAGCAATACCCTACTGCATCCAAAGGTACCGGGACTTATACCGTGGCTACGGTAAGTAGCGGTAGGAATGGCAGGAAGGATACTACTACTACTTCATATAATTATAATTTCGGTCAATATACATACAACTGGAGTGCCATGACCGATACTTACGGTAGCTCTTATACCACAGAGGCTGCCACGGCGGTGAGTCAGTTGATGATGGACTGCGGTGCGGCATCCAAGATGGAATATATGTCCGATGGTAGTGGCGCAACCATTTATGATGCCACCCGGGGCTTTTTTGATTATCTGCAGTGTGACAGCAATAGTATCAGATTCTATGACAGAGATTGCTATAGCGACTCTCTATGGACCAGTATGATATATGAGGAGTTGAACGCCGGTTACCCTGTCTTATATACAGGACAGGATACGGATGATGGTGGACATGCGTTCATTTTTGACGGATATGATGCAGATGGTCGTGTACACGTGAACTGGGGATGGAAAGGATTGGCTGACGGCTATTATGATATCAGTCTGCTGAATCCGGAAAGAACAGGATACGACTTGTCTTTCTCTACATACCAGATGATGATAACGGGAATCAGAACGACAACAAATAAGCGCAGTTACCAGTCGCAATGGCTTGTTTATGATGATATGAAGATTACGAAAGGCAATACAAGCCTGTCGTTACGGATTGGAGGATTTTGTAATTATGGTGTCCGCGATTTTATAGGTAATATAGGTTTGGTGGCTAAAAAGGGGAGTACCTATACTGCATTATATACGATTTCGACAAGTAACGAAAACGTGGCTACATTTTATGGATTATATGATTATTCACCTATGCAGAGAATCAGTGTCAGCGGTCTGGCCAACGGTACCTATACCTTGATGTTGGCATCCAAAGGTCAGGAAGAGTCGTCTTGGCAACCGGCATTGATATATGGTGATGTTATCGGTACATATACGTTGGTAAAGACGGGTAGCAATAATTATACAATTACGGCCGGTTCGTTGACTACCGGAATTGAAGAGGCTGAAATTGCGGATACCGTGGCAGATGATGGTACGACAAGGGTTTATAATACGACAGGACAGTTGATATATTCCGCACCTACATCCAGTTTCTCGCAAAGTGATATTCCATCACACGACGGTGTCGTGATCATCAAGCAGGGTAGTACTGTAAAGAAGGTTTCTTTAAACAACTAGTTGATATCAGATTAAAGACCGCCCTTCTTACATTGTATGACAGCTGTGGCGAACCATGAGATAAAGAGGACTCTCAAAACAAGTGAGTAACTGAGTGGAAAGATGGCCAATGCAGCTGCAATCTGTGCGTTGATCAACAACAGTGTCTGATGCGTGTTTATTTCTTTTTCCAGTACTCTGGAATAATACTTGCTTATTGATACAACCGGACGTAAGGTAGTCTCTTTCATACGGGCAATTATTTCATTGATACTGCTTACTTCTGCGCTATTTGTGGTTAAAACCATTTCCTTTTTCATTGTCTTAAATGTTTAATTGTTATTGATTATGTTGCAAAGAAACGACCGTTTTGTGCAAAATCAGTTCAATTATGAAGTTTTTTTGTTAAATCTTCGTTGCTTTTAATTATATTTGCAGTCTAAAGATATACAAGATGCGCTTAGACAAATTCGACAGACAGTTGAGACTGATGATTCTGCTTACCCAAAACCGTGAATACACGCTCGACCAGTTGTGCGACCGGTTGGAGATATCCCGTCGCAACCTTTATTATTATATAGAGGGATTTAAGGAAAACGGTTTCATCGTAGAGAAGAAAGGTCAGGTATACCGGTTAGATAAGAGTTCACCGTTCTTTAAGGATATAACCGAATTGGTCCATTTCACCGAGGATGAGGCTATCACGCTCCGTCAGGTACTGGAGTCGGCGAGTGATACGAGCGTGCAAGTGCGTAATCTTAAAAGTAAACTGTACAAACTTTATGATTTCGATATATTGTCGGATGTGTCTGTCCGTAAACAGGTGGCTGAGAATATATCTCATCTGTACGATGCAATCAAGTTGCACCGACAGGTGATAATCGAGAATTATTCTTCACCGCATAGCAATACTACGTCCAGTCGTGCGGTGGAACCGTTCCTTTTTATGAATGGCAATAATGAGATACGTTGTTATGAGATGAAGAGCGGGATGAATAAGACATTTAAAATATCGCGTATGGGCGGGGTGAAAGTACTTGACCTTCTTTGGAGTAATGAGAAGAGACATAAACGTATCTATACGGATATATTCCAGTTTAGCAGTGAAGAGAAAATGCCCGTAAAACTTAGGCTCGACCGTCTCTCCTGTAATATATTGAAAGAGGAATATCCAGTATCGGAGAAGTATATCACGCAGGAAGATGACGAACACTGGATATTTGAAACCGATGTATGCAGTTTCAAGGGCATCGGGCGTTTCGTACTGGGACTGTATGAGAATATCGAAGTACTGGAATCCGATGAATTCGTGGATTTTCTGAAAGAGAAGATAGAGAAAATGAAAAGTTCCCTTGACGGAATGTGACCGATATTATTTGTAAATTAGTGTCGTAATACGTTCTTCCGCGAAAATCTCCTGAGCCACTTGTTGGATGATTTCGGGGGTGAGTGCGTCTATATGATCGAAAAGATTGGTGATGTCGCGTTCCCAACCATAATGAAGATAACTTTTCCCGAAATCGAGGGCGAAATTCTCACGGTTGTCGCATGCTACACCTATCTGACCTTTTATCTGTTTCTTGGCGGCATTGAGTTGGGCGGTGGTAAGCGGCTTTTCCATCACACGGTCCAGTTCTTTGCGCGTGAGGCGCAGACATCTTTTTACATCATGAGGATCGCAACCGAAATAGGTACACCAGATACCTGTGTCCGAATAACTCACCATACTGCTTTCGACGGTGTAAACCAATCCGTTGCGCTCGCGTAGCGACAGATTGAACCGTGCGTTCATCCCGGGGCCACCCAGTATGTTATTGAGCAGATAAAGAGCCATGCGGCGTTCATCATGTACCGGATAGGCGCGGTTGCCAATCATCACGTGCGCCTGATGTGTGCCTTTGTCTTTCTCGGTGTGCGTAGGTTCGTATAAGGGTAGTCGATCACCGGGAGCTATGTCAATCAGAGGTTTGCAGGCAGCGAAATCCTTTGTAGCCCTTTTCAGCTCTTTCACGATTTTCTTGAAGTCCAGATCACCGTAAGCGAAGAAAATGGCATTTTCAGGTCTGTAGAATTTAGAAGTAAAACGTAATGCATCGTCGCTTGTATATGTGCGCAGGTGGTCGGCTGTGCCAAGAATATTATGTCCTAAAGGGTGCCCTTTGAAAACGATATTTTCGAATTCATCGTATATCAGTTCGGCGGGTGAATCGTTATAACTCTCTATCTCATCACATATCACCTCTTTCTCTTTGTCCAGTTCCTGTTGGGGGTATCGACTATGAAACACAATATCCGTGAGCAAGTCTAAGGCGCGGTTGAAGTGATCTTTCAGTATGGCGGCATAATACACGGTACCTTCCTTGTTGGTGTAAGCGTTCAGGTCGCCGCCCACAGTCTCAAGACAATTCAGTATATGCCAGGCGCGGCGACGCTCGGTACCTTTGAAAGTGGCATGTTCGCAAAAATGGGCCAGGCCCTCCTCTCCAACCAGTTCGTTACGCGTTCCGGCGTTTATTTCGTAGCCGCAGTAGACAACGGGAGCTGCCGAAGGCAGATGTATAATTCTCAATCCATTAGGAAGAGTAAATGTATTATATTTCATAATTGGATGCAAAAATACCAATTTTTAGTTTGTTTTTTGCCAAAAAATATAGATATTTGCATAATTTTTTGAGACAAGCAGATTATGAGGAAAGTTATTGGAATAGGAGAGACGGTACTGGATATCATTTTTAAGAACGACCAGCCGATAGGAGCCGTACCCGGTGGTTCTGTTTTTAACGGTATTATATCATTGGGACGTGCAGGCATCAACACAACATTTATAAGTGAGACAGGTAATGACCGTGTAGGTGAGAATATTATTAAGTTTCTGAAAGACAATCATGTCAACGCCGACAGCATTAACGTCTATTCCACGAGCAAGTCGCCTATATCCCTTGCGTTCCTGGATGAGAACAATGACGCCGAGTATCTTTTCTATAAGGACCATCCTCACGATCAACTGGATTTCGTGTATCCTGATGTGCAGAAAGACGACATCGTGATGTTCGGTTCGTATTACGCTGTTAATCCGGTGATTCGTCCACAGGTGTCCGCATTTCTGGAATATGCGCGTAACAACGGGGCCATCATTTATTATGATGTCAATTATCGCCCATCCCATCGTGATGAAGTGGTAAAACTGACGTCGAATATCCTTGAGAATCTGGAATATGCCGATATCGTCCGCGGAAGTTCGGAGGATTTTGAAGTCATGTTTAAGATGAACGATGCCGACAAAGTGTATAATGCGGAGATTTCGTTCTATTGCAAGAAGTTTATTTATACAAGAGGCAAGGAGCCTGTAGCATTGAGGGCAGAACAGTTGAGTAAGGAATATCCTGTCATAGAGACAGACACGGTCAGTACGATTGGCGCGGGTGATAATTTCAATGCCGGTTTTGTATATGGACTGATAAAATATGGTATCACAAAGGATATGATAGACAGTGGACTGGATGAGGAACAATGGGATCATATCATAAGATGTGCCCAGTTATTCTCTGTGCAATGCTGTAAGAGTATCAATAATTATGTGGATCAAGAGTTTGGCGCTCAGATGCAAAATGAAATGACCGAATATCTTTCACAGACGAATGAAGAATAAATACATAAGACTATGATAGAAATAACAGACAAAATCTACTATGTGGGTGTTAACGACCGCAACAAGTCACGTTTCGAAGGACTTTGGCCTCTTCCTGATGGTGTATCTTACAACTCTTATCTGATAGATGACGATAAGGTATGCCTGATAGATACCGTGGAGGTTGACTTTTTTACTCAGTTTATTGAGAATATTCATCATGTTATCGGTAATCGTGATATTGATTATGTAGTTATCAATCACATGGAACCCGACCATAGCGGTTCGCTGGGACTGATCAAGAAGTTTTATCCCAATGTTAAGTTTATAGGCAACAAGAAAACATTCGGTATGCTATCCGGATTCTATGGTATAGACGGAGAGACAATAGAGGTGAAAAACGGTGATTCCATCGCTCTTGGCAAACATACATTGAAGTTTGTGCTTACACCGATGGTGCACTGGCCCGAGACGATGGTGACACTTGACATCATGTCTAATGTACTATTCTCCGGAGATGCTTTCGGATGTTTCGGCGCTCTTAACGGTGGACTGATAGATACCGACATCTGCTGTGATTCGTTCTGGTTGGAGATGATACGTTATTATTCCAACATCGTAGGCAAATATGGTATACCGGTGCAGAACGCCCTTAAAAAACTGGCAGGTGTGCAGATTGATTATATCTGTGCCACGCACGGTCCGGTATGGCATCAGTATATCGATAAGGTGTTAGGACTCTATGATAAAATGAGTAAATACGAAACCGAAGAAGGTATCGTAATATGTTACGGTACCATGTATGGTAATACGGAACGAATGGCGGAAGTCATAGCCCGGGCTGCAAGTAAGGCAGGTATCAAGAATATCGTGATGTACAATGTGTCCAAGACCGACCATTCCTATATCCTGCGTGATGTGTTCCGTTACCGCGGACTGATTGTCGGTGCTCCTACTTACAACACAGGGTTGTATCATGAGATGGATGTACTGCTCAACGAGATTGGTAATAAAGACGTGAAGAACCATTATCTGGGTTGGTTCGGCAGTTATGGATGGGCGAGCAAGGCTGTGGAGAAGATACAGGAACTGAACGAAACGCGCCTACACTTTGAACCGGTAGGAGAACCTGTTGAGATGAAACAGAGTCTTACCACTGAAGTCGCCGTTCAATGCGAAGCGCTGGGTAAGGCGATGGCAGATCGTCTGAAGGCAGATAGATAAAACAATATAGATATTGCTCTCTTGATTAAGAGAGCAATATTTTTTTCAGTTCCTCAAAATCATTGACGATTTGAATATGTTCGGAATAAGGTTCGCGCATCAGTCCTTTATTCTGTATATCATTTAGCAAGTTAATAAGAGGATTCCAAAAGTTCTTTATATTATAAATAATCACCTTCTTGTGATGGTAACCGATGCAGGCGGACGCTGCGACAGTGAATATTTCATCGAGTGTACCGATGCCGCCGGGCAGAGCGATGAATACGTCGCTTTGCGCTAACATCAAGTCTTTACGATCGCTGAGATTGTCACATGGAATCTCTACGTCAACGTATTTGCTGACATGCCCGTTTTTCTCCACTTTCGAAGGTATAACCCCAATAGTCATGCCACCATGGTCATGGGCGGCCTTGGCGACACATTCCATCAGTCCCATATCGCAACCGCCGAAAACGATGGTATGTCCGTTTTCAGCACACCATTTGCCCAGTTCTTCCGTCTTTTCGAAGAAGTAGTGGTCTATATCCTTGTTTGCTGAACAAAATACTGCTATTTTCATCATGGTGCAAAAGTAGTCATTTTAGTGAAAAATACAAAATAATTGCATTAATAATTCTGTAACTCATTAATTTTCACTACCTTTGCACCCCGAAATCAGGAATAAATGACGGGCAGCGAGAACCATGGTATGGTTGGGAAGGTTTTCAAATTGCCCGCTTTATGCTACCTCCACGGTGGAGGAAGAGCAATATTTACATAATTAAGTTAATTTGAAAACATTTGAAGAATTGGGCGTTAACGAAGAGATTCGCCGCGCCATCAGTGAAATGGGTTATGAGAACCCGATGCCCGTACAAGAAGAAGTAATCCCTTATTTATTAGGAAATGGTAATGATGTTATAGCTTTGGCCCAGACCGGCACAGGTAAAACTGCCGCTTACGGACTGCCTCTGCTACAGAAAGTCGATGCGTCAAATCGTGCTACTCAGGCTATTGTGCTGAGTCCTACACGTGAGTTGTGTCTACAGATTGCCGACGACCTCAACGATTATTCCAAGTATATCAGTGGAATGCATGTGCTTGCCGTATACGGCGGTGCTTCTATTGAGACTCAGATACATGCGTTGCGCCATGGCGTACAGATAATCGTAGCTACACCTGGTCGTCTTATCGACCTGATGAAACGTGGTGAAGCCAAACTTGGTGCTGTAAACAATGTGGTGCTTGATGAGGCAGACGAGATGCTCAATATGGGATTCTCTGAGAGTATTGATGAGATCCTTGCCGGTGTTCCGAGAGACCGCAACACATTGCTGTTCTCCGCTACCATGAGTAAGGAGATAGAGAAGATAGCACACAATTATCTCAATGATCCGAAAGAAATCGTCGTAGGAAGCCGTAATGAGGGCGCAGAGAGTGTGAACCACATCTATTATATGGTGAATGCCAAAGACAAATATCTGGCACTGAAACGTATCGTAGACTTTTATCCGCGTATTTATGCCATTATTTTCTGTCGAACCAAGCGTGAGACACAGGAGGTGGCCGATAAACTGATACATGATGGTTATAATGCAGAGTCTCTGCATGGTGACTTGTCTCAGCAGCAGCGCGACCTGACCATGCAGAAGTTTCGTCAGCATCTTACGCAGTTGTTGGTCGCTACCGATGTGGCAGCCCGTGGACTGGATGTTGACGATCTTACTCATGTCATCAACTTCGGTTTGCCAGATGATATCGAGAGTTATACGCACCGCAGCGGTCGTACAGGCCGTGCAGGAAAGAAGGGTACGAGTATTGCTATTATCCATACCCGTGAAAAAGGTAAGATGCGCGCCATAGAACGTGAGATAGGCAAAGAATTCGTTGAAGGGACCATACCTTCAGCAAAGGATATCTGTTCCAAACAACTCTATAAGGTGATGGACCAGATAGAGAAAGTGGACGTAAACGAGGAGGAGATAGCACCGTTTATCGAGGAGATAAACCGTCACTTCGAGTATATGGACAAGGAAGATATCATCAAGAAGATAGTAAGTCTTGAATTCGGTAAATTCCTTTCTTATTATGCTGATGCTCCTGAGATAGAAAAGCCTAGCGGTAAAGGTGACCGTTCTGATCGTGGCGACCGTAAGCGTGGTGACCGTGGTGACAGGGGCGGAAGAGGTTCCCGTGGCGGCAGTGAAAGAAGTCATAAACCTGAAGCCGGATATAAGCGACTGTTTATCAACCTTGGTAAATCCGACGGTTTCTATCCTGGAGAGGTGATGCAGTTTATTAATAAGAATGTACATGGACATCAGGAAGTAGGCCATATAGACCTTCTGAATAAGATATCATATATCGAGGTGCCCGAAAAGGATGCCCAGAGAGTAATGCAAGGACTTGACGGTGCCGATTTCAAAGGTCGCAGTGTCCGTTGCAACGATGCCGAAGACAGCAGTCGTTCCAATTCCAACCGTGGCAGTCGCGGTAGCAGAGGTGGCGACCGTGGCGGCGACAGATCATCACGTAATGGTAAGTCCAGTCGTGAGGAGCGCGGTTATACAAAGGCACGTGGTAAGAAAGATGATTGGCGCCAGTTCTTCCAGGGTGGCAATGATAATGTTAAGTTCAAGGACGAAGAACCTGATTTCTCAGAAGAAGGATGGGCTAGAAGAAGACCGAAAAAGAAATAAGACATTCAATTTTCACAATACTAAAATCCCGTATTCATGTCAATGAATACGGGATTTCTATTTATATCAATTGATTTCTGAACGAATATCAACATCCTTTTATTTTTCCGGTTTGCTTATTTCTTTTATGAGTCTGTCGGCGTGTCCCCATTTGTCCATCATATAGAGCACATAACGGATATCCACACAGATCGTGCGCGACAGTTGTTTGTTGAAGTGGATATCATTACTCAGCGAATCCCAGTTACCATCGAAAGCAAGACCGATAAGTTCACCTTTACCGTTGAATACCGGACTGCCACTGTTGCCACCGGTTATATCGTTATTAGTGAGGAAACAAAGTTGCATCTTGTTGCTGGTCTTATCCTTATAACCACCAAAATCATTTGCTTTGATTAATGACTGGATTTGTGGCTCTGCAAAATAGTCGGCATTGTTTTTGCCTTTCTCCATTTTATTCAGAATACTTTCGGAATCTGTATAATACCCGGAATCCTGACCGCCCATGTTATATCCGCCCACTTGTCCATACGTGAGGCGCATGGTGAAGTTTGCATCGCTGTAATGAGGCATATCCTGTTCCATGCGCAATATGGCAGCACATAAGTACTGTTCCTGTGTATCGATGGAATCGTTGATTTTTTCGAGTCTGGCTTTCTCTGCTATCATACTTTCCATAATCTGACGACCCAGGATATATCCGGGATCTTTCAGGGTCTTCTTTTTGTTCACATACCACTTCACATCTTTCTTCATAATATTGGACTTGCTGTACAGGTAATCCACATATTTAGTATAGTCGCCATTAAATTCATCTTTAATCGTATTATACATCTCAGGTAAAAATTCCGGGCGTACCATCTTGTTATAGTTTTGAAGTGTAGCGAGGAACATCTCCTTGTCCAACTGTTCATCATAAGTGCTGGTGATGTCGGGGTAAACGATTTCTTTCGTTCCGTCTTTAGCTTTCATCGCTTTCTCTTGACTCTGTGCTATATCCAAAGCTCTTGATGGGAAATCGGCACCGCGACGGAATGTTTCATTCCAAAACATCGTAGCTCGTGAATGCTCGAAACGTTCTGCATACAACTGGGCCATTTTATCGAAATCCAGTTTGCCTTTCATATAACCTGTAGAGTCTACATAAGCCTTTATTTTCTTTTCGTAAGTCTGTTTCTGAGGGATGATTTCGAGACTGTCGATACATTTGTTCATACCGATACTGTTTTTCCAATAATTGGAACTACGTGCATATTTAGAGTCGTATTTGATACGGATGGCCTCGTCTTTTGCCATATACTTCTTCATAATCGCCTGTTTGATTTCCCTCACCTGGACACGGGGAGAGTTGTAGGCGTCGCGCATCTCTTTTATTCCATAAGAAGACAAATAACGGTCTGTACTGCCGGGATATCCCAGAATCATGGCATAGTCGCCATTCTTATATCCGTCGGTAGAGACGGGTGCCCATACAGCAGGGTGATAAGGAACGTTGTCTTTGTTGTACTCGGCAGGACCGTTTGTCTTCGGGTCGGCATAGATACGGAATACACTGAAATCGCAAGTCTGCCGCGGCCACATCCAGTTGTCTGTCTCTCCCCCGAATTTACCTATCGATTTGGTAGGAGCGAACACCAGGCGCAGGTCGCGGAATGTCTGATATACGGTCAGATAGTATTTGTTGCCTTCATAAAACGGTTTCACCTCGGCGAACATGGTAGAATCCGCTTTGCTTACAGAGTCGCTCAGTACATTCTCGATGGAATCGATAACTTTCTCTTTTGCATCGTATCCCAGTTTTTCGAAGGCGGGTGTACTAATACGATTGGTGATATCGCTTTGCGAAACCATAAAACTGACGAACATATCCTGATTAGGAAGTTCTTCAGCCTGTGTCTTGGCATAAAATCCGTTGAGCATATAGTCGTTCTGAACGGTGGAATGACTGCGGATAGCTTCGAATCCGCAATGGTGGTTGGTAAATACCAGTCCGTCGGGAGAGACAACCACCCCCGTACAATATCCACTGAAGTTGACAACAGCGTTTTTCAGTGCACTCTTACTATTATATAGTTGGTCGTAAGGCATCTGCAACCCTTCCGCCTTCATCTGTTCGTACACTTGTTGTGGAAGATTGTAGAGAGTCCACATTCCCTCATCAGCTTTTGCCGTAACGATGGCGAAAAGGCAAAAGACAATGAATGATAATCTTTTCATATATAATTAGTATCTTATTTTTTAAATTTCTTACCAATTATCGGTAGACTGGCTAACGGGAAATCTTTCTTCACCAGATAAGCGGCGAATACGATAATAAGTAGCGTGTTGATGCCGACAGCTCCAATGAAAGACAAATACAGGTTGGAGAAATACATACCGATATTAAGAATGATGCACAGTATGACATATTTCATCATTTCTGCAATGGGGTAATCTATCCGATACATCTTCTGTCCCACAAAATATGAGATAAGCATTGATGTCCCATAACCTGTGACACCCGACCACGCGCAAGCCATATATCCGAAACGGGGCACGAATATGATATTGCTTATTATCAGTACAGTGCATCCGATTCCCGAGAAATAGGCACCCCATATAGTTTTGTCGATTAGTTTGTACCAGAAAGACAGATTGAAGTAAATACCATACATGATAGTTCCTATCATGACGATAGGCACAACGCGCAGACCGTCCCAGTAGTCACGTCCGATGATATATTTCAGAATATCCATATATCCGATAACCATCAGATAGGCGAACAATGTGAAAATAACAAAGTATTTCATCACTTTGGCATAAGTCTCACGGTTATCGTTCTCTTTAGCTTTGCCGAAAACGAAAGGCTCGTAGGCATATCTGAAAGCCTGTGTGATAAGGGCCATAATCATCGCAATCTTACTTGCAGCTCCATAGATACCGAGTTGCATATTCATATCCGAACCTTTGTATATATAAGGGAACAGAATCCTGTCGGCTGTCTGGTTTAATATTCCTGCGATACCAAGTATCAGTATTGGCCAACTGTAAGTCATCATTCTCTTCATGAGAGCTTTATCGAATACATACTTGAATCCTGTAAGTTCTTTAAAGAAACAGAAAGTGATGGAACCCGTGCAGAATAGGTTGATATAGAATGCGTATCCTGCACCCACTGTCGGATCGTAAATCTTACCTATTATATCAGGATTAGACTTATACATTGCAGGCAATACAATAAAGTAAATCACGTTCAGCAGTATGTTCATTACGATGAAGAGCAATTTGAGCGTCGCAAACTTGATCGGGCGTTTCTTGTATCTCAGATAAGCGAAAGGTATGCATTGGAAAGAATCGATAGCCACCGTCATAGCCATTACCCATATATATGACGGATGGTCTGAGTATCCCATGAATCCGGAAATCTGTGGCAAAAAAAGGAAAACTAATGCGATAAACAGCAAGGATGTGAAACCAACGGAAATCAAAATGGTGGAATATACCCGCTCCGGATTTTCATTAGATTTGTTGGCATATCTAAAAAACGTGGTTTCCATGCCATAAGTCAGGATAACCAGAAGTAATGCGGTGTATGCATATAAGTTGGTTATGACACCATAACCTCCGCTAGCGGCAGAAAGTTTGGCTGTATATATCGGTACGAGCAGATAATTTAAAAAGCGTCCAATGATACTGCTCATACCATAAATTGCAGTATCCTTAGCAAGTGACTTTAAGTTAGCCATAATATTTTTTTTATGAATTAATCAATTCCTTTTAGTTGCCGAAAAATATGTATGCGATGGTAATAGCTGCTATCACACCGGCAAGATCGGCAAGTAGTCCGCATGCCACTGCATGACGGGTGTATTTTACGCTTACAGAACCGAAATATACTGCCAGAATATAGAATGTGGTATCTGTAGAACCTTGGAATATACAACTGAGTCGGCCTACGAAAGAATCAGGACCGTAAGTTTTCATTGCTTCCATCATCAGTCCGCGTGCACCGCTTCCCGACAGCGGTTTCATGAAGGCAGTAGGCAGAGCCCCCACGAAGTCAGTGTTCAGTCCGAAAGCCTGAAAGCCATGTGATATACCATTGATAAGCATGTCCATGGCACCCGAAGCGCGGAACACACCTACACCTACCAATATGGCTACAAGATAAGGGATGATACGTACGGCGGTGGTGAAACCCTCTTTGGCACCTTCTATGAAAGCATCGTAAACATTTATTTTCTTGAAAAACCCAGCTATGATAAAACTGAGTATGATACTGAGCAGAATCAGGTTTCCCGAAAGACTGGTCACCGTTGCCATTGTATCCTTGTCCATACGACCGAATCCCCATATCACCAGACCGACAAAGGCACAAATTCCAACAAGGAACGCCAAGAGCGCCGGTTGGAAAAGATTAATCTTTTGCCAGATAGAAGTGATGATGATACCCATAATCGTAGCCACTGTCGTAGCCAGTAGGATAGGGATAAACACATCCGTCGGCGTGGCAGCTCCGTAAGAGGCGCGGAAAGCGAGAATGGTAGTCGGAATGATTGTCAGTCCACTGGTGTTGAGCACCAGAAACATAATCATCGGATTGGTCGCCGTATCTTTCTTGGTATTGAGTTCCTGCATCTGACTCATCGCCTTCAGTCCGGTTGGTGTGGCAGCATTGTCGAGTCCCAGCATATTGGATGCAATGTTCATAAAGATACTTCCCATCACAGGGTGGTTTTTAGGAATGTCCGGAAACAGTTTGGAGAATACCGGACTCAAAGCCCTTGCCAGAACGTTGACCATCCCGGCTTTTTCGCCGATTTTCATGATACCCAGCCATAATGCCAGTACACCGGTAAGTCCTATAGATGTTTCAAACGCTGTTTTTGACGAGTCGAAAGTGGCATCTACCATTTTCTGGAAGATTGTAGTGTCTCCCATCACTAGTTGTATCGCCCCGAAAATGAAGGCGATGACAAAAAATGCAATCCAGATATAATTCAGTACCATATAACGTGCAAAGTTACTCTAAAGCTAGAAATAATCAAAAGAAAATACGATGTTTTTTCAAACAAACAGAGGATACGTGAAACATATCCTCTGTTTATTATAATATAAAGTATGCTGCTATTACTGAACATACTTTCCAGCTTTCTTGTTACTGGTCCAATTTACGGTCGGGTCACTTACATAAGAATCAAAGCTTGGATAGGCATCATCAATATGGGTCCTCTCTGTAGGCCAGTCCCATGCCCCACCTATAACAAGAGCCTGAGGAGCACTTCCGGCGCTTATATTAGGATTTATCACATTGGTAGAAGATGTACTGTTTACTTTAATCTTAAACAGCGATGTATATTTACTGTCAGACATGGTGAATCCTGTAGGAAGGTCGATACCTTCCTTAGAATCAATCACACTGCCTTTAGTCGTTGTATTCGTCATCTTTCCGTCTTTTTTCGAGAATAGCAATGTCTCATCAAAATATACATCTATAGGTAATATTCCACCTGCCGCTACAAGATCGACTTTCATTTTCATTGTAGTATAGTCAGGATAGACGTACAGCACGATATCGTTGAAGTCGAAGTCGTCTGTCGCACCTAAATCTTCATAAGCGATGGTATTTGTTGCCACTGTTGGATAAACTGGATCGTTTGTCGTGACTTTCCAAGTTGGACAACATGTATCATCTGTTGGGTCATTTATGTATGCATTATTGTAATTGATGCCTTGACTGTTATCATCAGCGTACAACACATAGTTTTGCCAAATCCATGTCCAATCATCAACTAGTCTAATAGAGTAATATAGGTTTCCTAAAAACTGCAATACATCATAGTGTACTTTTTTAGAAACGCTTGTCGTTCCTCCTAATTTTACAAAAGCATAATAATTGCCTACACCTTTGAATCCTTGTTCTTCACCATCGGCTGGAGTATATGCCATCGTCTTGGTTCTTACATAGAATGCACTTCTTGAACCCATATTCACAAGGAAATTACTCAAATATAAATTTTTGCACTGAATATAGGCATCATCCATATTATTGAACGTCCCATCATAGAAATCGGCAGAGCCATTTATAATTAGTTGGCAATAGTTATAGAAAGTACAATTTTTTGCCGACATAAGAAAGGATGTCGTTGTATAGTGCCCATTGTTTATCCACCAAATACCATCTTTATTAATTTTAGTTGGTCCGGAAACATTGACAGTCCCTGAATTATACATGTGACAGATTGAACTAAGATAGAGTCCATCTAAATTTACAGTACCACCAATATTATAGAAGAATGTCGGATTGCCGGAACCTGCGCTAAATGATATTGACTGGTCCTTGGAATCAATTAGTCCTTCATTATAGATAGATGCATTATTATTGAAATATGTATCTTTGACAAGAGTCACAGTTCCCCTATTATATATTTTAACTGATTTATTATCTGATATTGTGGATCTGGTTATGTTCAGAGTCGCTCCCTTTGCAACGGAAATGAAACCATAGAATTCACCTGTTCCAGTTAGATTTACCGTAGACCCACTCATGATATAAACATTGAATGCTCGCATAGCACTATTTACATTAAGATTGATAGTACCATTGACGTAAATGTTTCTTGGATCACTTTCTGAATTCCAATAATTAGGAGTAATAGTACCAGTGGTACAATATATGATTTTATTATTCATCCAACCGTTATAGTCGAGATTATTTCCATTTACAGCATTACTTGGTATTGATGATGGATAATATTGATCGGTATTCTCGAATGTGAACGGGTCCCCGCTAACTACCGCACTGCTTCTAGTCTGGGCTTTTGCACTTGAAACTGTGGCAGGCGCAAATGAACCAATGAAGGTGGTACTGTCCGCAGACATTTTAGCGCAGGCATAATATTGCCCGTCTGTACCTACTCTGCTGACAAATACTTGCCGAAGTGGGGCGGGGGCATCAAAAGTGGCAGAGATGGTCTGACCTCCACCTGCCGTGGTCTGATACAAAGTCTGGGCAGTGGAATCTATAGCTGGATTGGAGGAACATATATTTATGGTATACGTTTCACTCGAACTTCCATTAAGGTTGATACTGACTTTTCTCTGCGCAACGGTATTCCAAGTCTGATTACTGGCTATTTCACCAAACCTGTTTACAAAGTTAGTCTCTTCTGCTTCCTTTTGAGAATTGGAATTATAAATATCTCCCATTGAACATCCTGAAAGGATAAATGAACCTGTAACCAACAGTAATAGTTTAATATGATCTCTCTTCATATAGCTAATTGTTTTTTGTTAATCTACACACAAAATATTTTATATTGTAGTTTAATAATATACAAATATATGAATCAAGTGAATATTTATCGTTAAAATATCAGTTAAATTATTATAACGGAATTGTAGCTCTTTATATTTTTAACATATTTGAAAGAATAAGACGGGGATCGAACCATTTCGACCTCCGTCTTATTAATATTATAATGCTATTTATTCAACAACTTGACCGGAAACTTTTGATGTAACCCATGTTACAGTTGGATTAGCTACCCAGTCGCTGAATGTAGTATAAGCCTTGCCGATATTGACAGTCTCTTTAGGCCATGCCCATGCTCCAGCTATGACCAATGCTTGAGGTGTGCTACCTGCCGTCACATTCGGACTAATGGTATAAGTGGAACTAGCACCTTTAACATCAATAGTAAACATGCTGGTATAAGTGTTGCTAGACAAGGTGAAATTATCATCCGGGAACGGTAAGTCGTTATATGTCGCAATAACGCTTCCTTTGGAAGATGTATTTCTCATCTGTCCGTCTGTCTTAGAGAATAAAGTTGTACCATTGAATTTCACTGTAACAGGCAGAACACCACCTGCAGCAACCAATTCCACATCCATTTTCTTTGTCGTTGTGTTAGGATATACATATAACACGATATCATTGAAGTCGAAGTCGCCGATAGAACCTAAGTCCTCAAATGCGAATGTGCAAGCAGGAGCTGTGGTAGGAATGTCTCCACCACCACCTTTGGCGTTGTAGCCAGTACCGGTGCAATCGCCGGATGGAATAATAATCAAACTAGAAGTTTCTGTTGAAAAATATTGTATGTGATAAGTACAACTACCTTTGCTATATATGCTCCCGTCACCAGTCTTAATTGCGTTTACGTGGTAATCTGTAGAGAATGTACCATCAAAATATACATATCCTTTTGTAATGAATGCACCGCAGTTTGATTCTGAAACGGTCCCTGAAAATTTAAAAAGACTTTCTTCTCCGCTAGTTTTGGAACCATAAATATGACCGCCATTATCCATCCAGTCTCCTGCGTTCACTTCTGCGTGATTCCCAAGACATACATAATTGTCATCTTGTCCACCTCCTGTGTATATACCTGTAGAACAATCAACCCTTGTGTTGTCAATTACGATGAGGCGGACGACTCCCATCGCGTCAATACTTGTGTGACAGCCATTCACTAATTTAAAATTAGAGGCTGCTGTGTTTTGTCCTGCTAATGTTAAGTCTCCTTTAGTCGTTGTCTTTGCCGTTAAAGTGCCATAATTAGTAACGGTACAATTACCACGAGCATTGAGATAATTCATTGTCATTGTTCCAGAACTGTATACATTTTCGCTATTACCTGCAATAGAAAGACCTCCATCATTTAATGTCATTGTTCCAGAATTGTAGATTTCGGCAGTAGTACTTGAATAATTTTCAATCTTAATATCTCCACTGTTTGTAATAATGGTACCTTGATTGATAAATCGTGCAGAACTATTAAATGCGGCATCTCCGTCAAAAATGATTTTGCCACCTTTTGCCACTACAATCTGTTCCCCGTTATCAAACGCGATGTCACTGGGAACTTCCCATGTGCCTTGCACATATATAACGCAGTTGCTGTCTTTCCCCTTTGAGTAACCCACGTTTGCTTTAATAGTTGCTCCAGTTGGTATATAATAATGTTTCCCATCACCATATTTGAACGATTCACTATAATTGTTTGCCGCTAAATATTCTGTCTCATCTACTGTGATAGTGCTGCTACTGCTACTTGACATCTTGCTAATATCATAATAGGAAGATGTAAACTCTGGAATACTGAAATCCGATGCAGTTCTGACGTATGTATTATATGCTGTTGATGTGTTATTATTATCTGCGGATACCCTAGTCATTGCTTTCGAAGCGCTAACGGTTCCTCCAAATGTAGTGTTGAGCACATTATTGTTTAGTGAATCCAGTTTAGCAATACTTCTTCCCTTAGAATCAAACAAACCAATATAGTATTTTGTTTGTTCTGCAGGCGAATCAAACTTCAAACTTACAGAACTGCCGTCTGAAACAGTGCCCTGTGCCAACAGCCCACAATTGGAAACATTAAACAGAGGGTCGTTTTCGTAAATACCTACAGTGTAACTTTCGCCAGTGCCTAGACTTACATTTACAGTTGCAGTTCTCTGTGTAACCGTATTCCAAGTCTGATTACTAGCAATATCTCCGAATTCTTTTACAAAGGCAGCATCTGATGCTTCCTTATTTGCGTTTTCATTGTACGCATCTCCCATTGAACATCCAGTCGCCAAAATTCCGATGGCTAAAACTGATAATAAACTAAAATATTTTTTCATCTCGTATAATTGTTTTCTAAATTCTCTTTTACTACCCTAATCTATATATACAAATATCACTTGATATCTGTCTCTCATATTATTATCTGTTATAATTTTTGCAAATATAAGCAACAAAATAAATTTTGGTTCTTTTTTTAAGTTAAATACAATTAACAATTTGATTTTATTCTAAAAAACAGGCCACTTTTTTAATAATTAGCACTTTCTGTTGCTTTATTAAAATAAAATATATATATTTGCTGCAATAAATCTATTTACAATAATTATACGATAAAATGATGAAACGAAAAATTGTAAAAAATATAATATATGTGTCTTTGGCCATGTTTTTGTCTTCTTGTACTAAAGAATATTTTGATCAGGATGCTTACAATACGATAGTAAAAGAAGCTTTCCCTGTGGAAAATGTTGATGCGGCGCAAGATTGGCAAACTTTGGCAACGTCAGATCTGAAAGTTAGTGTTGATCAGACTTCAGGGCAAACATACACGATCAGGGTATACGAGCAAGACCCCTCAGTGAATAATTCAGTCACTGTATTGGCAGAGGGTACAGTGGTGAGCGGTAGTACATATTCTACATCGATGATTCATCCTACAGTGTGCAATACTTTCTATGTGGCTAGAATAGATGAGAATGGATATAGGCAGGTCAAAACTGTAAAAGCGAATGACGGTGTGGTCTCTGCTAGTTTTACAACAGATGATACCGAACAAGTGAAAGAGACAAATGATATATCATATTTCAGTTGGAAATATGTATATGAAGATGCATTTCCACAGCCAGGTGATTATGACTTCAACGACTTGGTAATGACTGTGACAAGACAAGTCGACCTGGAAGATCCGTCAAAACTGTATCTCACGGTGAGCCTTGATGCGCTTGGCAGTACATCGGCCATGGCTGCGGCTATTCATATCAGTGGTCTGGATCCAACTTCTGTGGAATCGATAAAGGCGTCAGAAAAATTTTTATTTTATGAGTATTCGGGTGTTGATAAGATCAAGAGTAATGTGGATTATTCTACATCTTTTACCGGTGATGTCGTTATACCCTTGTTCAGTGATGCCCATTGGGCGATGAGTCGTGGATATGATAAGGTGAACGGCAGCCCGGCGCATTATTATTATAATACTGTAAAAGATGCCAGCAGTCTTTATTATTCAACAAGTAAGACCGGTGATCCTGCCCGTGTGATATATACGATTAAGTGTACATCGGCTGATGTCGCTAAAAATATAACATCCAATACGATAGATGCTTTTATTATTACTCAATATAATGGATCTTTCTGGGAGACACATGCTGCACCTTATAAGAAACACGAAGTACTGTACCGTTATTTGAACAGCGATTTCCAGACGGCTTATACTGACAATTTCCCTTGGGCTCTGAAAGTTCCCGGGAATTTCAAATATCCTACGGAAGGTACACCTATCAGTAAATATAAAAGTTGGGTTCGGTCGGGTGCCTATTGCACAAGCGGCCATTCGTTCGGCGAATGGGCTGAAGACGAAGATCAGGCACAGGACTGGTATAGTTATCCAAGTTCAGACTACGTGTATTAGTATTTCGGATTTCTTTTCAGATATAATGTAATCAGAGGTATATTTCATACATGAAAAAAACTGTTTTTCTTTTTATTGCCATGTTTGTCATGGCAAGTCTTTCCATTTCCGCTGAGGCGATAGAAGTGAACGGACTGAAGGTTAACCGCATGACGGAGTCGGCGGGTATAATAGACAAACAACCTATGCTGAGTTGGGTATTGACCAGTAAACAGCGGAATACCGTGCAGACTGCTTATCAAATAGAAGTGACGCAGGGTAAGGAAGTCGTTTGGCAGACCGGGAAAATTATATCCGATTGCAGCATCGGTGTCCCTTATCAAGGAAAAGAACTGAAAGGCGGAACCCGCTACAGTTGGCGAGTAAAGATATGGGACAATCATGGGCATTCCGTATGGAGTAAACCTTCCTCTTGGCTCACCGGTCTGATAGACAAATCGGTGCTTCAGGCCAAATGGATAGAACCTGATGACGATTCCATGCGTCTGGCGCAACCGTCACCGCTGATGCGCAAGACATTCCGTATTAACAAACCGATTGCAAGTGCTGTCGTCTTCATCACATCCCATGGCATGAACGAGGCATATCTGAACGGGAAGAAAATAGGCGATTGTCATTATGCGCCGGGATGGACTGCATACGCTAAACGACTGCAATATTACACGTTCGATGTTACTTCGATGCTGCATCAGGGCGATAATGCCTTTGGCATGATGCTCGGAAAAGGATGGATGCTGAGTCCAATCACTTGGAATCGCACTTATCCTTATAAGAATCTTACGTCGAGTGTCGGTGCTTTGGCGCAGATGATCATTACATTCAGCGACGGTAGTACGCAGACCGTGATGACCGACGGTTCATGGAAATATGCGGCTGGTGAGGTACGCCAGTCGTCTATCTATGACGGTGAAACGGTCGACGCCAATAAGATACAGAACGGTTGGAATACTACGTCTTTTAATGACGGCGCATGGAAAAACGTGCGTGTGGCAGACTATGACAATGCGAATCTCGTCAACTGTGAATCAGAGCCTGTCGTAACTCGTCAGATGGTTAAGCCCGTCAAGGTGTTCACCACACCCAAGGGCGAGAAAGTAATTGATTTCGGACAGAATCTTGTAGGAAGGGAAATTATCACCGTGAGAGGTACGAAGGGACAGCAAATCACGGTTCGTCATGCAGAAGTGCTCGATGAAAAGGGCAATTTCTATACTCATAATCTTCGTAGCGCTAAAGCCACAAGCCGGTTCGTCTGCAGTGGAGGTAATGATGTCTTTGAACCATGCTTTACTTTCTACGGCTTCCGTTACATCATGGTAGATGGATGGAATGGCGAACTTACACCAGAAAACTTCACCGCTGCGGTGGTCTATTCCGGTTTCGACGACAACGGCACTTTCAAATGCTCGAATGATACGATCAATCAGTTGCAGAGCAATATACGTTGGGGTATGCATGGCAATTATGTGGATATCCCGACCGACTGTCCTCAAAGGGATGAACGACTCGGCTGGATGGGTGATGCACATGTATTCTTCCGCACAGCTACATTCAATGGACGGGTAGAAAACTTCTTCCGCAAATGGCTTCAGGATATCTCTGCCGATCAGGTGAGTGACGGTCGGGTACCTGATGTCATCCCTAATGTCCTCGATAAAAACACTTCCGGTCGTACCGGATGGGCTGATGCGGCGACAATCATTCCTTGGCAGCATTATCTTGCATACGGCGACAAACAGATTCTTATCAATCAGTATGCCTGTATGAAAGGTTGGGTCGACTATATGTCCGATCAGTCGAAAGATGACCTCTGGACTACCGGTTGGCACTACGGTGACTGGTTGGCATTTGATGTGGATAATGATTTGGACGGCACCTCGTCGGTTACGTCCAAACGACTGATTCAGCAATGTTTCTTCGCCCATTCAGCCGAGTTGGTGGCGAAAACTGCCGAAGTGCTTGGCAAAGAAGACGATGCGAAGAAATATCGCGATCTGTCCGACAGGGCGAAACAGGCTTTTCAGGATGCCTATATGACCAAACGAGGTAATCTGATGTCCGATACCCAGACCGCATACGTATTGGCTTTGAATTTCGATATGTTACCAGAGAATATGCGACCTGTAGCGGCACAGCGTCTGGCACAACTTGTCAAGGATTACGGACATATCACGACCGGTTTCCTCGGCACACCGTATATCTGCCATATATTAACGATGACGGGTCATAGTGATTTGGCTTATCAACTGTTGCTTCATAAACAGTATCCCGGTTGGCTCTATCCGGTGTTGATGGGTGCAACGACGATATGGGAACGCTGGAACTCCATGCTGCCCGACCATACGATTCCCGACAACGGGATGAATTCTTTCAATCATTATTCTTATGGAGCTATCGGCGATTGGCTCTATCGCGATGCCGTAGGTATGCAGGAAACATCGCCTGCCTTCAAGACGATTCGCATACAGCCACATATCGGTGGCGGTTTTACCAATATGAGCGCAAGCGAAAACACACCTTATGGACCGTTGGCTGCATCATGGTGTACAGATAGTGGATTGCTGAAAATGGATGTCACAATACCAGTCAATACCACTGCCGAAGTTTATGTACCGGCAGAGGCTACCAATAGCGTCAGAATGGATGGAAAGACAGTCAGGAATGCTACACTCGCAGACGGATATATCCAGTTCAAATTAGGTTCAGGTACCTATCATTTCATATCAACTTATCGTAAATAAAAGTCCACAGATTTTACGAAGCGCCGCCGTAA
>ERZ795062.308-NODE-308-length-43467-cov-6.275454_pt1 | contig 43467 bp, 32 predicted proteins | sample MGYA00375146_ERZ795062 | MGnify/ENA primary metagenome ERZ795062 (study PRJEB30191, sample SAMN05720281) | activated sludge metagenome | isolation source: Anaerobic digester | place: USA | collected 2015-07-16 ...
ACAGTGGCCCGGTCGAGCCAGAACCGGGTGCCGGGGGCGGTGAGGTCGTCGGCGACGGCCACGATCGGCACGCCGAGCGAGGTCGCCTCGTCCGGTGTCACCTCGTCCGGGGTCCTGGGGTCGGACGAGGCGTCGACGATGCGGATGGCGCTGTAGGGGACGATGGAGCTGTCGGGGTCCATCGGACCATCTTGCCCGACGGCCCTGCTCAGTTCGTGAGGCCCTGCTCAGTTCTTGAATCGTCCCGCGAACGCGCGCAGCGGCAGGTCGTTGCTGGTGATGATGCCCGGTGGGGCGGCGACCACCGATCGCAGCGAGTTGAGCAGCGGCATACCGGTGACGGTCATGCCGATCTTCGCGAAGTTGTCCGCGTTCGACAGATCCATGCCCTTGGGCGGGAAAATCATGTGTTTGCTGTAGACCATCGGGTCGCCGGTGATCTGGGTGATGTAGCAGCCCTTGATATCCCACGACGGATCGGTGTGCGGGGTCATCTGCCATTCGAGGTTCGACTCGATGCGCGTCACGCCGTCGACGACGCCCTGATAACTGATGTAGTTGCCGCCGAGTGATCCCTTGGGCAGCTGATACCAGCCAAGATCGACATCCTTTGTGCAGGCACCCAATTCGTAGGTGAAGCGCACCTCGTCGAGTTCCAGTCCGAATGCGTCGGCCAGCAGGTACACCGAGTCGGCGAACACTGCGGTGTACTTGTACAGCGAGTCGGGGATCGTGGGGTCGTCGACGGGACGACCGTAGCCGACCGCCTTCCAGGTGTCCACCGAATGATGGCACGACACGTCGACCGATTCGGTGACCGAGATGTGTTCGATCTCAGCGACATCGGCGGTGTGCACGATGCCGAGAATCTGGTTGAGGCCGGGGTTCATACCCGAACCGTAGAAGGTGGCACCGCCTCGCTCGCAGGCCTCGGCGATCAGCTCGGACACCTTGCGGCCCGACGGATGCGGGTGGTTGGTGTCGCGGTGATAGCCGGTGATCCAGTCGGCGGTGGTGGCCACATTGATGCCGGCTTCCAGGACGGTGACGTACAGGTCCTCGTCGGGGAACACGCCGTGGAAGGTGAGCACATCCGGTGTGGCGGCGATGATCTCCTCGACGGTGCCGGTGGCGATGACCCCGATGGGGTCGATGCCGACGATCTCACCGGCATCGCGGCCGATCTTGTCGGCCGAATAGCAGTGCAGACCGACAAGTTCGAGGTCGGGATGGCGTTGGATGCGGCCGATGGTCTCGGTGCCGAGGTTTCCGGTGGCAACTTGGAAAACCCGGGTCTTCGCGGGGGAGGTCATAGTGATCCTTTCGCAAGGGCTGGATTGATGCCGGCGTCCTGTCGGGATGAAATCTGCTGTCAGATCGCCAGGCCCGCGGCCTTGCGGAGGTCGTCGAGCTCACCGCGCGAAATGGTGACGAGCTCGTCCGGGCCGTCGGGCGTCGGGTAGAACTGGTTGGCCCACTTGCGGATCGCGCGGAATCCTTGTGCCTCGGACCGGGAGAGTGCGGGTGGATCGGAGTAGCGCTGGTGGGACCAGATATGAATATCGGCCTCGAATTGTTCGATCACGAAGCCGGCCATTGTCTTTCCGAACCCGGTGATGTCCGGGGTGTTTTCCTCGCCGCGTTTGCGGCCGATCCAGACGGTGAACCGGACGTCGGACGTCTTGTCGTCGACGGGGGTGACGGCGGGCATGGTGCGGTTGTCGACCATGCCCCAGCTGCGGGTGACGGCGCAGCCCAGGCCCGCGTTGATGGATTCGACTCCGCTGGCGGCGCCTTCGAGGGTCGCGCCCTCCTCGAAGGCGATGGTGAAGTCGACATAGGAGATCGGCCCGGAAAAGTCGTGGCGGGTGAACTCGGGCATGAACGGGGTGCCGTGCACGAACTTGAAGTGTGCGAAGTCGACGCCGTTCTCCATCACGTACTGCGGATGCAATTCCAGGCCGGGGCAGTAGAGGGTGGCCGCCGGTACCGGCGGGTAGTAGTCGTCGGCGGTCTTGTCGTCGGGAAAGTCGGCGAAGATATCCGGTACGTCGAAATACGGCTCGCGGCCCTTCGTGTCGTACCAGATCCACACGGCTTCATTGCGTTCCACCGTCGGGTAGCTGCGAATCCGGCGCCCCTTGTTGGGATGCTCCTCGTAGGGCACGCACACATTGCGGCCCTCGGTATTCCATTCCCAACCGTGGAACGGGCAGGCGAGGTTCTCGCCGACGACGTGTCCGCCGTACCCGAGGTGGGCGCCGAGGTGCTCGCAGTAGGCGTCGAATACGGAGATGCGGCCCGACGCCGAGCGCCAGGCCACCATCTCGCGGCCGAAATACTTCATCGTGTGCACGGCGCCGACGCCGATCTCGGGTGACCAGGCGACCTGGAACCACCCGGTCGGTTCCATCGACAGGGGTGGCGGTGCCATGGTTGATCCTCCGACGAAGCTGTGACGGCAGTAACACCACCGAACATAGAACCCTCTTTGAAAGAAGACAAGAGGGTTCTGTGAAACTGGTCGTCAGATGGTCGCCGACACTAGGATCGCGCACATGACCGAGCCCACACGGCGAGCGAACAAGCGTGGTGTGGCCACCCGCGAGACGATGATCGAGGTCGCGATATCGTCGCTGGCCACCGGTGATCCGGCGGCGGTGTCGGGCAACCGGATCGCCCGTGAGGTGGGCGTGACCTGGGGGGCTATCAAATACCAGTTCGGCGACATCGACGGGCTGTGGGCCGCGGTACTGCGGCACACCGCCCAGCGCCGCGGCGATCTGCCCGCGACCGACAAAGTCGGCGGCACGGTCGCCGACCGGGTCACCGCCCTCGTCGACGGCATGGTGAGCGGCCTGGGCACCCCCGAGGCCCTGGCCATCGAAACGCTGCGGGCCGCACTGCCCCGTGAACAGGCCGAACTCGAACGCGACTACCCGCTCACCGCAGCCGAACTGGCTTCCTGGAAACCCGGTTGGGATGCGGCCTGCGCGCGTGCCTTCGCCGACCTCGGTGTCGACCCGGTACGCGTCCGCCAGGTTGCGGCCCTGCTGCCGGCGGCTCTACGCGGTCTCACCTCCGAGCGTGTTCTGGGGACATACAGCAACCTCGACGACGCCCGCGCCGGCCTCATAGGCTCGGTCACCGCCTACCTGTCGGGATAGCTCGGGTCGATAGCGCGATGGGCTGCTGCGGTGGACATCTGCTCGGTTCCTCGCGAGCGGAGTAACCCGAGCGCATCGGTAGTGGTGAGCGCATCAGTTCGCGCTTAACCATTTCCTTGAATTCCTACTGGATCCGATTGGCGTTCACGGAAACTTCTGAGCGGTTCGGAGATCGGTTCGGTCCGAGGCCGACGAGCCGAGGGCGTCGATGACCAGATTCGCCACCGCGGAATCGTGAGTCATGCCCAGATGACCGACCCGATTGGCGGGAAAGCGGTCCTGAACCGCCAGATTGCGGACCGACGATCCGGTCAGGAATCCCGATTCCGGTGGTGTCACCACGAGATCGTGACGGGTGATAATCGCGGTGTAGTCGACTCCGTCGACGGTTTCGCCACCGCGATCGGTATCGCGGAGAAGTGCGGATCCGGCCAGTTGATCCATGGCCGCGTTGCCCAGGACGGCTGTTTCGACGTCGCGGATCGCCCGCATCGGTTGCGGGAATAGCTTCTGAGCCTCGGCGAGCACTGTCAGGCCGTGTAGCGTCGTGCCGTGGTGCGGTGCGGCCAGTGTCACGACGCGGCGGATAGCGCCGCCACCGCACTCGTGGAGGTAGCGCCGGATCAGCAGCCCGCCCTGCGAGTGCCCGACCAGGTCGACCAGGGTCGAGCCGGTGCGGCTGCGGACGAGGTCGACGAAGGTGTGCAACTGCCTCGTCGATGTGGTCAGCGGTGCGGTGCCGTAGACGCCGGGCAGCGACCCGGCGACCGACCCGGTATCACGCCCGTAGTTGAAGGTGAACACAGAGAAGCCCGCGCGGCTAAGCCGACCGGCGAGATACCCCAGATCGGCGGCCGAAAGAAACGTACCATGTACGAGAATTACCGGCCGTGGATGCGCGGTCCGCGGATTACGAAAACGGTTGGTGCCCGACGGAATGCCGACGAAGCTGTCCGGTGGCAGCGCCGTGGCCCCGGCGGCCGGAGTGGGGTCCGCGAGCGCCGGACCCCGGCCACCCGGTCCCCAGGTCGCGATCAACGCGACTGCTACTGCCGTCACGGCGGCCCACAGGGCTCTACGGGTAGGCGCCGGACCGCCCCCATGGCCGCCGTTCACGCGGTGTCGCTCCCGGCCATCTCGCCGTCGGGTACCTCGTTCTCCGGCATCTTGTGTGCGGCTGCTTTGGTCCCGTCGTCGGACGACGTGTCGTACAGATCAGCGCGTGGTCGCTGCGCCGGACCGGGTGCGAGATCACGCGAATGGCCGATCCTGATCTCCCGCGCCGCCAATCGATCGACAACCGCGCGGTCGTGTGCGACCAGGATGATCCCGACCGATCCCTCGGCCAGCAAATCGTCGAGCAACGTCACGATCGCGGTGGCCGACTCGCTGTCGAGTGCCGATGTCACCTCATCGCACAGCAGGACCTCGGGTTCGGCGGCGAGTGCTCGGGCGATCGCGACGCGCTGCCGTTGGCCGCCGGATAGCTCGTTCGGCATGCGTGTGAGAAGCTCCTGGGCCAGACCCACTTTCGCGAACAACTCGGCGGCCTGCCCGGCTACCTGGGCACGCGGCACCTTGCGCATCCGCAGCACGCGTTCGACGGCGAGCCCGGCCCGCTGGAGGGGATGCAATGCGTCGAGGGTGTTCTGCGGCACGAGCTGAACCGACAGGCGGTCGCGGCGTGAGCGGCGGACGAGGGAACGGTGGAGCGGACGATCGCCGAGCCTGACCTCCCCGGGCGCTCCGCCTGCCAGCCCCGCCACTCCTCGCAATACCGTCGACTTACCGGCTCCGGAGGCTCCGGAGACGGCGACGCATTCGCCCGGTCGTACCGACACGTCCACTTTCTCGCCCTGGTGCGGTCCGTACGGGAGCGTGAACGATCCGCGCAGGACTGGTGGGGAATCTACGTGCCGCGAGACTCGGACGATCCCCGTTCTTGGGGTCGAGGTCGGGGACCAGGTGGTGAGCCTGCCCGCATCGACCGCGACCACGGAGTCGACGATGCCCGTGGTCGAGCGCAGGTCGTGGGTGATCCAGACCAGCGACGTCCCGTCTTCGCGCAGGCGCTGAAGTTCCGCGCGCACATCGGCAATTGCATCCGGGTCCAGCGCCGAGGTCGGCTCGTCGAGTATCAGGATTCGGGGACGCCGGGCCACCGCGATCGCCAGCCCTGCCCGCTGCAATTGTCCACCCGAGAGCTGTTCGGCTGTGCGCGAGAGGAACTCGCCCGGCAGCCCGACCCGTTCGAGAGTGTCGGCATCGGCGCCGATCGCGTCCAGTACGTGGCCGATACGGCGGCCGGGGGGCAGCACGGCCGAGGGATCTTGCCCAAGGTAGGCGATCTGGCGGCCTCGCAGATCGGCGGCCGAACCGGCGGAGGCCGGGATACCGATCATCGTGGTGCCGTTGATTCGCACGCAACCTCTGGCGACGCTGAGTCCGGGCCGGACGTGCCCCAGCAGCGCGAGTCCGAGAGTTGTCTTACCCGAACCGGATTCCCCGAGTATCGCAAGGGATTCGGCGGGTCCGACCCGGAGTGTCACATCGTCGAGGACGACGCCCTCCCGGCTCCGCACCGTCAATCCGGACACGTCGATGAGCGGTGTCACGCCGTCTCCTGACCACGGTCGAGGGCCGAGTCGGCCGCCAGATTGACCGCCACACATAGCACCGCGATACACAGCAACGGTGCGAGCAGCGTCAGCGGCGCCAGATCCGCGGTACTGAGTGAGGTAGCCACTTGCGTGGCCCAGTCGTCGTCACCGGAATGAATACCCAGAACACCGGCCGCCGCCACGAGGTATATCGCCCCGGTGAAGCGAACGCCGAAATCGGCGAAGAACGGTAGGATCAGTAGCGGGGCGAACTCACGGCCGAACATCCACGGTAGGCGTTCACCCCGGGCGAGGGCCGCCTCCACGTGTACGCGGTAGGTGATCGGCCGGGCGAGTTCGGCGAAGACCCGTGCCGAGAGTGGAGTGGACCCGGCGACCACCGCGATGACAATACCGGTGCGGGTCGGCACCGCGGTGAGGATCACGATCGAGGTGATCAGCGGCGGGAGGACTGCCAGCGCATCGGTAGGGCGAGTGAGCAGATAGCCGAGGGCCCGGCGATGCATCCCGACGATGACTGAGCCCACGCCGATCACCGCACCCAGTGTGACCGCGAGGAGGGTGCCGATCGCTGCGGTGCCGATCAAGGATCGACCGCCGCAGAGCACCCGGGAGAACACGTCCCGCCCGAGCTGGTCCGTTCCGAACCAGTGTGACGATGTGGCGCCCTGAAACGGCGCGGCCACGGACTCGGCGGGATCGAAAGGTGCAAGGAGTGGTCCGATCATCGCCATCACGGTGATCGCGAGGACGATGAGGACCGGCAGCAACCGGGCTACCCGGAGTATCGGCTTCCGTGCCGCGTTCGGCGATAGCTCCGACGGGGGCCCGGCCGCGCTGGGCGGACCTGTTGGTGACATCGCATTGCGGGCCGTCGTTTTCGACGTCATCGTTGCCTTCCGGTCCGATGCCGGACGACCATGCCGGCCGTGTCGGTGACCAGCAGAGCGGTCGCCGCGATGGTCGCCAGCAGCAGAGCGAATGTCTGTGCTACAGGCAGGTCGCCCCCCGATACCGCATTGATCAGAGCCTCGCCTATTCCGGGGTATCCGAATACGCCTTCCACCATCACGGTTCCGCCCAGCAGCGTGGTCAATGAGACGACCCACACCTGCACGGCCGCCGGTACCACCGTGGGCAGCACCGCGAGCCTGGTCACCGATAGTATGCTGAAACCGTTGAGCTGCAAAAACTCTGCGTGATCAGACAGATATGACGTGGCGGCGGCGGCGCGAATGACCCGGGTAGCGTAGACCACGGCGGTGGCACCGAGAGTGACGACCGGCAGCACCAGCACCTCCGGCTGCGCGAGCGGACTCTCACCGGGCGGCACGAGGGACAGCGCGGGCAACCATCCCAGCGTCAGGGCGAAGATCAGCACCCACAGTCCTGCCCAGATGAAGTCGGGAATCGACTGCACGCCGACGATGATCGCCGATGCCGCGGTATCGGCGACACTGCCGCGGCGCCATCCGAGCCAGAGTCCGAGCGCCAGCGACACCGGTACCGCCACGATTCCGACGATTCCCACCAGGATGGCAGTGTTCGCGAGACGATGCCCCAGCAGATCGGCAACCCGCACTCCGGTCGCCGATGTTCCCAGGTCTCCCTTGAGGATGCCGGTGAGCCAGTCTATGTATCGGTCGAGTACTGGCCGGTCAAGTCCCATCTGGGACCTGAGCTCAGCTGCCCGCTCGGGGCCCAGTCGACCTTCGCGAACGGAGACCGGATCACCGGGAAGCAGATCAACTCCGATGAAGACGATCACCGAAAGCAGAAGGAGCATGGCGGCCGTCGCTGCGATCCGGCTGATCAGGTAGCGGGTCAGTACTCCAGGTAGCGAGCGAACCGCAGGCGAGGTCGACTCTCGATCAGTGAACAAATCCCACCTTGCCCAGCCATGGGTACTTCGGTGATTCTCGCTCCACTATCCCGCCGAAGTTGTCTGCCGCGATCGCCAGCGTGTCGGCCCTACCCCAGACAATCCAATTTCCCCGGTCGGCGGCGATCTGCTGCGCTGCCTCCCATGCCGTCCGTCGGCCGCCGTCGGTCGTCTCGTGGAGAGCCCTGTCCAATGCCTGCCCGAACTCCTTGTCGTGGAAGGCCAGCGGGGGGAACGATTGTGACAGACCGTAGCAAGTGGGTAGGTTGAAGGCGCCGATAGGGAAAGCGGACGCATCGTCGGCGGCGAGTGACTTCATATCGAATGCCTCGGTCATGGTGACCTCGTTGACGGTGGCATCGAGACCCAGATCGCGCAGTTGTGACGCGAACAGCTTCGCCGAATCAACCAATCCGACTTCGTAGTTGAAGCAACGGATGCGGAACTGCTTACCGATCGCGCCGGCTTCCTCCAGAAGCGTGCGCGCACGGTCCGTGTCGCGTTTCGGTACGGAGGCATCGAGGTAGTACTTGGCTCCCGCTCCGACCAGGTCGTTGCCGGGCTCTCCGTGGCCGAGCATGATGGTGTCCACGAGAGCCTGACGATCGATACCGAGCCGTAGCGCCTTGCGGAATGCCTCCTGCTTACCCAGATCGCGACTCATATTGATTGCGAAGCAGTAGCTTCCACGAAGATTATCGGGCGACGTACGAACCTGGATACCGGACGTGGACGTCGCCTGCATAGCGGTTGCGAAGGGCACTTCTGCTGCGTAGTCGACTACCTTGGTCTTGACGGCGTTGACCCGAGCACCTGGCTCGGGAAGGCTGAGCAGGACGAGCTCATCGACATTGGCCGGCCCCGCCCAGTACTCGTCGAACCGCTTGAGCACGGTCTGCTCGCCTGGGGCAAACTTCGACAGAGCGTAGGGCCCGGTGCCGATGGTGCTCGTCGTGGTGAATGTGGTTGTCCCGGCCTTGACGATCTGCAGGCTGTCCGATGCCAGCGCGGCTTCCGGCCAGCCGATCCGTCGACCCCTTACCGGAACGCGCACGGTGAGTGGTCCGTCGGCCCGAGCTTTGGCGAAGTCGAAGTACATCAGCAGATCCGAGGGATAGACATTCGCAGGCCCGGCAAAACGGGAAAATGTGAACACCACATCGGCGGAGGTTAATGTGCTGCCATCGTGAAAGGTCACACCCTCACGCAATGCGATAACGAGATCATCGCCCTCGTAGGTGACACCGGTGGCCAGACGCGGCTCGGGTGTGGCGTCGTGAAATGCGAATAACGGATCGAAGATGGAAATGCGTCGCGCGTAGTCGACCGCACTGGGCGCGCCAAGGGGATCAAGGGATTCCGTGGCACCTGATCCCGCGAAGGCAAGGCGGGCTCGACCGCCGGTTCCGATATCTCCGGAAGCGCCGGTCGGTAGAGCTTCGTCGGTGGTCGTCGACGATTCGCTTCCGCAGGCCACCGCGGCAACGGCAAGTGATCCGATCCCGATGGCCGTCAGCAGTTGCCGGCGCGTCATACGGAGGTCGGTCACAGTGATGTTCGGCGGCATTTCCACTCCTTGGGGAACCTGATGAAACATGAGTCTGCGAGTCGTGTGTGACTTTGGTCCCGCCGGTCGGAAAAGAGAACTACTTGCGCCAGAGGGCGAATCGGCAGCCGAGCCGACAGGGACGTGGCAAGGCTAGTAAAATCTCGGGCACCATGTCAACGCATGAGGCGAATCCGGCAACCTCTCAAGGCATAGCGAATTGCTTATTAGTCGACCATTGCGAGCGGAGTGTCTGCTGTCGGCGTTGTCGCCGGCGGAATGTGGATTGCATGTTTCGGCGAAGTGCCGGCCCGTATCAATCTGTGTTTGGCACTGGCGATTTGAGGTCGTACGCCGACCCGTTGCCCAATCCCGATGCCTGCTCTGGCCGGGAGCGACGGCCCGGTCCTTGCGCGCGGAAACGTTTAGGGTTACCTTAACTGACAGTTCAGTCTTATCTGGCTGCTCGGCACCTGGGGGCGCTGGAGACGATCGTCGAGACGGTTTGTCGGGGGGGCATGTGGCGAAAACGGACAATTCACCCACGTGATTTGTTCTGGCATAAAACGGACAATTCGGAAAATGTGACTGCTGTTCAGTTCTGGACCCATCTTTCTTGTTGCATGATCAAATTGACTCTCTACCAACGGGTATCGCTGTCGCGTATCCCGGACCATCCATCGCACGGGAGTTCATCAATGCGAGTTCACGAAGTATCCGGTGATCACCATGCCGGTGAAGCTGTGGCGCAGCCGGTCGTTCACGAAGCGCTGATCGACATGTTGACGTGCAAAGTCGAGGAGTGGGGGCGTGGAATCTATTTCGCCACAGCGCGAAGCGAAGACTTCTATCCCTACGCGCAGCTGTACCGGGATACGATCGTAAGCTCCGCCCGGCTGCTCGAAGCAGGTATCTCACCGGGTGATCGTGTGCTCTTTCAAGTGGCCGACTCGCGAGTGCTGATCAGATTGTTCTGGGCGTGCGCGTTCGTCGGCGCGGTGCCCGCACTGCTGCCGCCCGCGGTCTCCGCGGCCGACACGGTGCGCGTTGATCGGGCCGCTGCACTCATGCCGCAAGCGGCAATACTGGCTGATGAGCGTACTCACTCGTTGTTGGAGCGCAGTGGTTCTGCCGATAGAATCGTACGGACGTCTCAGTTGCTCGTAGACCAGGAGGGCGACTTCCGGGCATCGCTGCAGCCTGCCGAGGTCGGCCCGGAGTCCGAACGGCTGATCCAGTTCTCCTCTGGGTCGACCGGCCTGCCGAAAGGGATCATCGTCACTGAGCGCGTCCTGATCGGAACGCTCCAGACAACATTGCCGCAGCATGGCTATCGGTTCCAGAACTCCATGCTGACCTGGCTTCCGCTGGCGCACAACCTGTCGCTCGTGGGCTTCCATGTCAACTCGGTATCGCAGGATTTCGACCAGATCATCATGCCGACGGTCGACTTCCTCGCCAATCCCTACGTATGGATGGAGGCGATCACGCGGCATCGACCGACCGTCACCGTATGCCCGAACTTCGGCATGAAGCATTTCCTGTCCTATGTAGAATCGCGACCACCCGCGGAAGGCAGTTCCTACGATCTGTCGAGTGTGCAAAAGGTCATCACCGGTGCCGAACCGATCGATGCCAATGTGGCCGGGGAGTTTCAGCGTAGGCTTCGTGACTACGGACTTCAGGAGAACACCATCTGGACCGGCTATGGAATGTCGGAAGCATGTCTGACGATCTCCACCGCCGAATTGCGTTCGGAGCTGCGGACTATACAGTTGGATCGTGATCGCATCACCACAGGTGCGCGGTACGCGGATATCGCGACGGGCGACGGCGTTCGCTTCGTTTCGGTCGGGCGGGTCGCTCCGAGCATCACCCTGACGATTCGCGACGATGACGCCACTGTCATAGGCAACGGTGTGGTCGGTGAGATCCACCTGCAAGGGCCCACGATCACCGAGTCGGCGATCACCGATAAGGGCACCGTGCGACATGCCGTCACAGACGATGGTGCATTGCCCACCGGCGATATGGGAATGCTCCACGACGGTGAACTGTATGTGATCGGGCGCCGCAAGGAGATCATCTTCGTCAATGGGAAGAACTACTATTCGCCCGACCTTGAACGAATCATCTGGGAAAACGCGGCCATCGACACGGTCGTCATCGGCAGATCCAACCCGGACACCGGAGGTGAGGATGTGGTGGTCTACGTCGAACGCGGTGAGCATGGCGACCGAGCAGCGGTCGAGCGCTCACTCACATCGGCACTGATGCGAGTTGCCGGTGTGCCCACCACTCAGGTGTGCTGGATCGATTCCATTCCGGTTGCCCCCAACGGAAAGAAGCTCCGCGGCCTGGTCGGAAAGGGGTCGACCGTTGTCGCTGCGCAATGACCTCTCCGGCATGACCACCGAATGTGCCGGCACGTCCGTCGACGATCGACTTACACAGATTCTGTTCAACTCGGGGGGCGCCGTAGTCGACTCGCCCGAAGCGGTGCTTCGCGAGCACATCCCGAACTCGCTCGCTCTGATCCAGACATTCGTCGCGATCGAGGATGAGTATCGAATAACACTGGATTACAGTGGGTTTCACTATGAGATGACCGTTGCGAATCTGGTGGAGGAGATCCGGCGGGCGCCCAGCCGCGAACACGCAGGCGGCATTGCGGACGGTGATCGGCCGGATCGCGATGACGGCCGGGCGGTCATACCGCTCAATCCGATCCAGACGGCGTACGCGCTCGGCTCGCACGACGGCATCGAACTCGGCGGGCAGGCCACTTTCGTCTACTGCGAGGTGCGGTATTCGTACCCGGTCGACGAGGTGGTTGCGGCAGCCAACGCGGTGCTGGCCAGGCACGAAGTCGACGGGTATGTGCTCGACCTCGACTCCGGCGTCCTGTACCGGGAGGTTTGCGACCAGCGGCCCATCCGCCCGGCCCTCGGTGGCGACGGCGATCGGGTGCGTGCTCAACTGATGGATCAGGCGCGCGCCTCCAACGAGACAGGCCCACTGATCGCGGGCGTCGTCGTCGAGGACGCCGACGGTGCGCGCCTGCTGATCTACTTGAACATGATCATCGCGGACGCGGGTTCGGTCTACGTCTTCCTCAATGAGGTCGACGACATGCTGGACGGGCGTGACTTGAATCCGGTGATGTCGATAGTCGAGGCAACCCAGCGGGTGGGATCGGTGCACCGAGCCCGTGATCGCGTTCGCGACCTCGACTACTGGCGGGAAATGAGTGGCCGGCTGCCGACGCGACCCGACTTCGGGGTCACCGTGGCAGGTACGGAACAATGGGAGATGACCCGGAGACAATTCGTCGTCGAGCACGAGACCCTGACAAGGCTTGAAAGCAATGCCCTGATCAATAAGGTCTCACTATCGGCGCTCCTGCTGGCGGTCAACGCGGCGGTGGTCGCGCGTTGGTTGAACTGCTCAGGACTGACGGTGAACGTAACGGTGTCCGAGCGTAGCGCCCTCGATGCGCGGCGTCCGGTCATCGGCGACTTCACCTCCTCGATCCTGGTAGGTGTCGACGTCGACGGTGTGACATCGGTGCCACAGCTGAGCCGGTCCATCGGGCGGTCTATCGATGAGGGACTGGCGCACCGCAGCATCGGCGGAGTCGAAGTGATGAAGTCCTTTCTCCGGGGCGGTGGTGACCAGACCGCGGCGACCGCGCCCATCGTCTTCACCAGCTATGTCGGTGGATCCGGTGGTGAGCGCCTGCGATCGCGACTTGATCACGTCTATTCGCAGACGGCGCAGGTGTGTCTCGATATCCAGGTAATGCCGCGAGGCGACCAACTGGTGATCTCGTGGGACCTGGTCGCCGACTATTTCCCGCAGGCCGAAGCGATGTTCAGCCGAATGATGGCTGCGGTGGCCGAAGTGGCCGATGGTCGTGAGATCCTGCCGCTGCTCGACCCGGTCTCCGAACTCGCGATTTCCGACTACAACAACACCCGGCGGCCTACTACCGAACACACCGTGCTGTCGCTGGTGTATGAGTCGGTTCGTCGGTTCCCCGGCGAGGTAGCGGTCTGCCTGCGCTCGGCGGGCATCTCCTACCGGTACGACGAACTCTGGCGACTCTCGGCAGAGGTTGCGGCCGAGCTCATTCGGCTGGGATGCCGACCCGGAACCAACGTCATCGTGGAGTACACGCGCCATCCCGACGATGTGGTGAATATGCTGGCCGTGTTGCAGGCGGGCTGTGTCTTCGTGCCGGTCGATGCCGGCCTCCCGGCCAATCGGCGGGCATCAATCGCAACCACCTGCGATGCTTTCGCGGAGATACTGACCACCGGATGGCGACATAATCGATGTCCGGAAGTGGTGCGCGCTGATTCGATCGGCGGCTCACAGGACAATCCGATCGCGTCTCACCCGGATAGCCTGGCGTACATCATTTTCACGTCCGGTACCACCGGTCATCCCAAGGGTGTGGAGATCACTCACCGCGGGTGTGTCAATACATTGCTGGATATCAACGAGCGTTACGCGGTCACCGAGACGGACCGAATCATCGGATTGTCGTCACTCGGCTTCGACCTTTCCATATACGACATCTTCGGCACGCTGGCGGTCGGGGCGACGCTGTCGATGATCGCCGACGAGCGTGACGCGGACGAGATCATCGAGGTATTGGCCGCTACCGAGGTGACACTGTGGAACTCGGCACCGGCATTGCTCGAACTGCTCTTGCTGCGCGTCGACGACGGCGTACGGTTTCCCTCGGTCCGCACCGTCATGCTCAGTGGTGACCGGATCGCGGCAGGTCTGCCCGAGCGGGCGCAGATGGTATTCCCGGCGGCCGACATCCACAGCCTCGGCGGTGCCACGGAGGGTAGCATCTGGTCGATTTGCTACCCGCTTGCCGCTGACAGCCTTCGCCATCGGATTCCCTACGGATATCCCATGTCCAATCAGGGGATTCATATCCTCGGCACCGATCTGTCGCACTGCCCGATCGGGGTTCCGGGTGACATCTTCATTTCGGGTCTCGGTGTGGCACGGGGATACTGTGCCGACCCGCAGCGAACCGCTGCCGCATTCTTGGAGATTCCAGGATTGGGCCGGGCCTACCGCACTGGCGACGTCGGAGTGTTCAACGAGGAACGCTTTGTCGAGTTCCTCGGCCGCTCCGATCGACAGGTCAAGATTGCCGGCCATCGAATCGAACTGGGCGAGATCGAATCTGTACTCGAGCGCTCCGGTCTGACTGAATCGGTTATCGCGGTAACGGCTTCGGCTGCGGGCGAGACCGTTTTGGCGTGCTTGTACGTTCCGGTGCCGGGCACCGATGCGCATGCTGAGGCCGTGCTTGCCGAACTTGAGGCGAACCTGCCGCGGTACATGGTTCCTCAGCGCATCGTGGCCGTGGAGGAGATGCCGGTCACCGCCAACGGAAAACTTGATGGAACGGCAGTACAGGCACTCGTCGATGCCACCTCCACCGCGCTTCCCGGTCGAGGCATGCTTGCCGGGCGCGGTGCCGGGGCAGATGTCGCCGCCGCGGACGCCGACACGATCGAACGGGTGGAGGCGATCTGGGATGCGGTGCTCGCCGCACCGTCGCTGGGCCGGACCGAGTCATTCTTCGCCCGTGGCGGCGACTCGCTGGCCTTCCAGCGGATGCTGCGCCGGGTGCAGGCTGATTTCGGTATCCGCCTCAGGTTCAGGGACGTTATCGCCGATCCGTCGATCGACCGAATCGCGAGCCTGCTCAGCACTGCCGGCGACCACACGGCGCCAGAGCCGGCTGCTACCACCGCATCCCCGGACAGTGAGATCGACGACTACGGAAGCGATCCGGGAGATCCGTTTCCGCTCACCGACATGCAGATGGCGTACTACATCGGTCGGAACTCCGGATTCGAACTCGGCGGCGTTACCGAGCACTACTACGCGGAATTCGACTCCGATGTAGACATCGACCGCCTCGAAGAGTCGTTGAACCTGATCATCGAGCATCACCCGATGTTGCGCGCGGTCTTCACCGAGCACGCTACGCAGCGCATCCTGGCCGAAGTACCTCGATACCGCATAGCAGTGGACGATCTATCCCGCGCCTCGATCGGGGACATCGAGAACGCTATCGAGGCTAAGCGTGCCGAACTCAGCCACCAGGTATTCGACCTGGAAGAATGGCCGTTGTTCAGCTTGTCCGCTATCGCTGCGCCCCATGGTCGGCATCGGCTCTTCTTCAGCGTCGACATGATCATCGGCGACGGCGCGAGTCAGCGAATATTCCTTCGCGACCTTGAACTCGCCTATCGCGGAGAACGACTGCCTGATCCGGACGGTGACTACCGGACCTACGTGCTCGCATCGCGGGCGACGTCGCACGCCAGAGGTACCGACCCAGCCGACCTGCGTGCCGAACTCGATGCGATCGTGGACGACTTCCCGGCCGGCAATGTCCTGCCGAAGGTCTGCGAAGCCGCGGATCTGGTGGCGCCGACGATGCGTAGGCTGCACACGCGTCTGAGCCGAGAAGATACTCAACGCTTGTCATCAGCGGCGCGCAACGCCGAAGTGTCCGTGTCGGCGGTGCTGCTGACCCTGTACGCGTGCAGTCTGTCGCTCTGGTCGCTCGACGATGCAGTCGGGGTCAATGTGACTACCTACAACCGTGATTCCGACGTGGCGCCGGCCGAAGGCGTCTTCGGCGACTTCACCGGGTCGGTCCTACTCGGCTTTTCGGAGTTGGGTACCAGGAACCTGAAAGATCTGGTGCAAGAGACACAACGACGCCTGATCGACCATATGGAGATGGGCTACTCGGGAGTCCGACTGATCGGGGAGATCTCCGGCCGACGCGGATTGTGGGGGCAGGCGGTGGCGCCCTTCGTGTACACCTCGTTGCTGTTCGGGCGTGGCGACCGAGCGGCCGAGGAGGTGGTCAGCCCGTCGGTGCTCGGAGACGTGGTGTACGCGGTATCGCAGACTCCGCAGGTGCTGCTCGACCACCAGGTGCTCGACACGGGTGGCCGGCTGAGTATCGCGTGGGATTTCGTAGAGCAGGTCCTCGACCCGGTAATGATGGAGTGCGTGTTCGCGCACTTCGCCGCCACGCTGGACACGATCGTCGCCGACGGCACCTGGACTCTGGCGCCCGTTCCGGTGGCGGACGTGCTCCGACTCAAGAAGCAGCTCGGCGTCGGTGCTTCCGCGACCGGCGATCGACCGAGTGCGGCCATCGCCTCGGGAGTTCTGACTGTGGGTGACCCGGAGGTTATCCGGCAGGTGTGCGAACTCGCAGGTCGGGATCTGCCGACCAGAATCGTTGACCCGGATTCCAACTTGTTCGATCTGGGTCTGAGCTCGCTGCGCTTCGTACAACTGATTCAAGAGGTCCAGCGCCTCGCGGCGATCCGTATTCCCCTGGCGCAGGCATTGAATGAACCATCACCAGCCGCCATCGCCAGACTCGTGGTTGAAGCCGGTGCAGGGCAGGCCGACGGGCCGCTGACCTTGCTCAGAGCTGGTTCGGTGGAACTGCCTGTGGTCATGGTGCACGGTGGATTCGGGACGATCGATATCTACCGCGACCTGGCGCTGGCGCTACCGAACCGATATCAAGTGTGGGGATTGGACTTTCGAGACTTCGCACGCGTACACCCGCGTTGCCTCAGTATCGAGGAGATAGCCGCGTCGTACGTCACGACTATCGACGAAGCATTGTTGGGCGTCGACCACATCGTGCTCGTGGGGTGGAGTATCGGCGGAACGCTCGCTGCGGAGATGGCACGCCAGATCGGAAGCGAGCGTGCTTCATTGGTCATGCTCGACAGCTTGGCTCCGGGGCTGCATGCCGAGGTCGGTGACTTCGACGTCGAGGCAGAGCTGCGTCTCGTCGGCCCGCTGGTGAAGTCCATGACGGCCACGGCCGATCTACCGCCGGCGAGTGAAGCCTCGGCCGGCGAGGTGTGGGAGTGGGTGGAACGTTCGCTCGACGGGATCGGCGACGGTCAGTCGGCATTCGTACGCGAGATCGCGGCAAGAATTTCACCGACGCTGGTCGAAGATCTGGGCATCGTCGGCAACGGGGTCAGTCTCACTAATTTCTCGACCCTGCGCACGCTCGTCGCGGCGCGTAACGGATACCGCCCCGATGGACTCCTCGCCGATAGTGCGCTGTTCATTCTGCCCGACGACGGTGAGGCCGACAATCACGCCGATTGGGCCGACGGGTTGATCGGCGACCTTGCCCTGGTCCGGGTACCCGGTGATCACTACTCATCGGTTTTCGGCGACCGAATCGCGCCCACCGCCGACGCGATTGCTCACTACCTGGCCACCCGCCGGTCGCGGTTGGACCGAACTTCGGCAGACCAGGCTGCCGGCACGGTTGATCTGGAGGCTCCATGAGAATTCTGATAGTAGGTGGCAGCGGTGTCACCGGATCGATGATCCGCAGCAACCTGCACGCCTACGACGTCGACGTGTGGACCGCGTCACGACATCGGCCGCGCGAGGACCGAGACCGTCATTTTGTGATGGACGTCCGCCGAAAGCCGGCCGATGCGATCGAAGTCATGCGCCGATTCGACTGGATCGTGAACTGCACAGGCCCATTCGAGGATCTCGGCGACACGGTCGCCAAGCTCAGCATTCAGGCGGCGAGCAACTACATCGACGTCAACGACTCGATCGACGCCCGCCGGGAGATCCGACGGCTGGATCCGGATGCGCGGGCTGTGGGTGTTCATGTGCTGACCGGATTCGGCCTCTGCCCTGGGTTGTCGACTGCGCTGATGATGAACGCGGTGGACACCGAACTCGTTGCGCCGGAATCGGTGACAGGAATTCGAACGGACCTGGTCATCGGGGAGAAGCAGGTATCGGGTGCGGCCGCCATAGGCTCGATGTTCCGCACGATGCACGGTGACTATCGGGTCCTGCGCCACGGTGTCGAGGCGACGCTCGACCGGGCGACCGCTTCCCGCCCTGTCGAGGGAGCGGTGGCCAACGACGAAGCCGGCGCGAACGCAGACGGCCGGACTGCACTGATCGGCTACGAGTGCCCGGATATCGATGTCGTGACCTCGCTGTTCCCGAACCTCCTCGGCTACGAGTACCGGGTGGCCTTCGAGGCGATCGACGATGCGATGGTGACCAAGCTTCAGCAGTCCAGAGTCTTTACCCTTCCCGTCGTATCCGCAGCGCTCGCCCGGCTTGCCGCACGCGGAACGGCCAGGTCCGCACGTGCAACCGCAGGCCCCGAGCCATCGACACTGACCGTCTCATTCGATGATTCGGGTGTTCGGAGCACGGTTACCGGGTTGTCGTCGTACGCAATTACCGCCGTCGTCCCGGCGGTCACGCTCGGTGCCCTGCTCGAGACCGACACCACCATCCTCGATACCGGACCCGGGGTCATCGAGGTTGCGCAGCGCCCGGCGATGGTTCCGCATATTCTGCGAGGCGTGAAGGACGCGGGAGCCACGATCGACGTCCTCCCGGCGTTCGACGCGCCGCCTGTCGCGCGGGGAAGGGCTACCGGTGCCTGACGATATCTCCGGACGGTCGGATTCCGATATCGCGATCAAAGCCGTAGGCCTGACCAAGAGTTTCGCGGCCGGAAAAGACAGTCCGGTAACAGTTCTCGACGGGATCTCGTTCGAGGTGCCGCGGGGGGCGATCGTCTCGTTCCTCGGCCACAACGGGGCGGGAAAGACGACGCTGATCCGGATTCTGTCGACGCTGCTGAGCTTCGACGCGGGCAGTGTATCGGTGTTCGGCGACGACCTGGCCCGAGATCCACGAGCGATACGCGACCGAATCGCAACGACAGGGCAATTCGCGGCAGTCGATGAGAACTTGACCGGTCGGGAGAATCTGGAGTTCTTCGGCCGACTGCGTAGGCTGGGTCGGCGCGCCGCGGCGGAGCGGGCAACCGAACTACTGGCGGTCTTCGGTCTCGACGACGCCGCGGATCGCCACGTCAAGGAATACTCCGGCGGGATGCGGCGGCGTATCGACATTGCGATTTCGTTGATGGTGGTGCCGGATCTGCTGTTCCTCGATGAACCGACTACCGGACTGGACCCGGTCAGCCGGGAGGACCTGTGGGCGCTGGTTCGCCGGTTGCGGGACGACGGTATGACCTTGGTATTGACAACGCAGTATCTGGAAGAGGCTCAGGCACTCGCTGATCTGGTCTATCTGCTGAAGGACGGCTCGATTGTGGACGCCGGCACTCCGGGTGAAATCAGGGGGAGGCTGGGCACGCACGTTCTGGTCGCTGCCTTCGAGTCAGACAGTGATGCAAAGCATTTTGGTAGTCACCTGAGTCGTGCGGGGGTCGTAGGTGCGGGCGTACGAACTGAAGGTCGCACGGTGACCTGCGATGTCGCACCAGGGGCGGCGGCCATCACGGAGATCTCCCACGTCGTGGCCGTGAGCGGGATCGCTCCGGAATCTCTGAGCATTTCGCCGCCCACTCTGAACGAAGTGTTCATCCGGGTCAACACCGCAGACGCAGCCGCGACCGGGACAGGTCGATCGGGGAGTGGCCGGTGATCGCGCCGCATCGTCATCCGGAGGCCGAAGCAGCCGATCGTACGGCCGTCAGCGGCGACGCGCCGACAGCGGGCGGAGTCCGTGCGTTCATCCGCCGCGATCTCGCCCTGTTGCGTCGAAACTCCGCGTCACTGATCTCCATGTTCGTTGTTCCGCCCCTATTTCTTCTGTGTCTGGTCGGTGTATTCGGCTATTCGGCAGAGGAAAGTGGCGTCGACTATCTGCGTTATATGCTGGCGGGCTGCATCTTTCAAGCCGGTATGTTTACCTCCAGTGCTTCGGCGATGGCCGTCGCGCACGACGTGGAGTCGGGTATTCTGGATCGGGTCAGGCTCGTTCCCGGCGCTCTCGCCGGATTCTTGACGGGCCGGCTCGTCGTAGACATGGTGCGAATGACCGCCTCGACCGTGACGCTTTTCATCGTAGCCCGACTGTGTGGTTTGTCGTTGAGGTGGTCGGAGTATGGACTGACACTCCTCTGGGGCCTGGTCGCTGCTCTCGTCTTATGCCTCATCACCGACGGGTGGATAGTGTTGTTGGACAAGCCCGTAGCAGCGGCCGCGAGCGTGCAGTCATTCGAGATGCTCTTGTTTCTGTGCTCGACCGCCTTCATTCCCGCAATCGCGCTGTCCGGAGCTCTTCGGGCTGTGATCGAACACATGCCGTTCTCGCCGATCATCGCCGTGATCCGCAACGTGCTCACCCACGAACTATCCCGCGGAGGAACCATCGAGGCCATGACCTGGATCGTCGCACTGGGGTCGGTGGGGATCGCCCTGATCGTCAAGCGGTTCTCGGGACGCAGTGCGACATGATCACCATCACTGTCGTACACGGCTGGCGTATTCTTCGGCAGTGGCTGCGCGGACCACGATTCTGGTTGACGGCCATCGCCTTTCCGTTGCTCTACGCCGGCGTGGTCAATCTGCTGTTCGGTGCGCTGGTCCGGCAGTTCACCGGCGACTTCGATCCCGCGGACGCAACGATTCTCGTCGCCGTGTCCTGGGCGTTCATGCTGTGCATCATGGGCTCGGGTGATACGTTGTCCGAGCGCGACAGCGGCATCTACGAACGGTTCGCGACGATGCCCACACCGTACGCCGCTGCGCTCGCAGGTCGGGTCATCGTCGAGTTCGTGCGCCTCATCATCATGATGTTCACTCTGACGGTGGTCACGGAACTGGTGTCCGGGTCGCGACTGCTGGCCGAGAATGCCGCGACTGTGATACCGGTATGGATCATCGTGGCGGCGAGTGCCGCGTGTCTGGGCACCCTCGTCGGCTTCTCGATAAGAACACCGCAGGGTGCGGTCGCGGTCATACCACTGATCGTCGTCGCGATGTTCGTGAACACCGCCATGCAGCCCGCCGAGAATTATCGGCCCGCGCTCAGGTGGCTCGCCGAGCTCACACCGGTGTCGGCGGCGAAGCGGGCCATCACCGAATCCACCCTCGCAGGATGGCTTCCGTTGCTGGTCTGGTCGGGGTTCCTGGTGATCGTGACCGTCGTCGGGCTACAGAAACAAAAAGGGAAGGTGGGAAGTCATTAGGCTTTCAGACACGGCGCATCGGATCATGGATAACAGGATCGTTCTCGCCGGATATGAGAACTATGTATATCCGAAGTTCCTGACCTCCTATGCGAAAGAGCCTTACGACCATGCCCGGGTGTATCGCGAGCTGCGCGCGATCGAGCCCCGGCGAGAGCGCAGGCTGCCGTCGGTCGTCGTCGATCTGTGCTGTGGCACCGGGTGGTTCGCCCGTAAGATCGCCCGCGACGGTACCTGTACGGGCGGCCGTATCATCGGGGTCGACTTCTCGGTCAATGCCATCGACGTGGCGTGCAACCGGCACCGTGACCACAGCAGCGGTATACCGGACGCGGATGTCACATTCTACGTCGCCGACGTTCTGCAACCGGAGACCCGTACCCTACTGTCGGCAGCGCCCGCAGACGAAGTCTGGATCATCGGGTCGTTGCATCAGGTGAGCGACAAAGGGCGGCTGACCGCCTTGGTCGACGAGATCCTCGCTCCCGACGGGCGAGTGCTGATTCAGACTTACCGCGATGTGCCCGGTGCGAACGCCGCTGCCGACATCGCAGCGATGAAACGGTTCGGCCACTCGGTGTTCGCCGAGTCCGAGCTGGCGGAGCTGGCCGGTCGGTACGGCCTCGTAGTGGTCGGTGAGCGGCAGATCGGTCTGCTGTATCTGTGTGTGCTGGAGCGTGATGGTTCTCATGGGAACTGACAGGGCGAATTCCGACGTCGGCAAGGCTCGGACTTCCACGTCCGTCGGCACCGCGACGACCGCCGCCGTACCGCCTGCGGTACGTCCTGCCGACCTGCTCAAGCCGGTACTGGGCAGGCTGTACGGTGTCGCGATGCTGTCTGTGGTGACGGCGGTGGCCACCGTGATTCCGCTGCTGTGCGTCATCGAGATCGCCGACCACGCGGGCGACGAATCACACACGCGGCTGTGGATTCTCGCGGGCATTCTGGTGATTGCGGCGGCGATCAAGGGGGCGGCGAGTGCCGGTGCGGGTTTCTACGGGCATGTCATCGACAACGACGTGCAACTGTACCTGCGGAGCAGCCTCATCGCGCATATCCGGCGGGTTCCGCTCGGGTGGATCGACAGCAGACGCTCGTCGGGTATCGTCGCCGGCGTCGAAGGTGACGTAGCCTCCGTGCACCACATGGTGGCGCACACCGTGCACGAAACCGTTGTCGCGATCCTTGTGCCGGTGATCTCGCTCGTCGCCTTGTTCATCGTCGACTGGCAGTTCGCGCTGATCGCGGTGGTGCCGGTGATCGTCACCTTCCTGGTGATGGCAGTGATGCTGTCAACCGGGGCACAGAAGCAGCAGACGTACAACCGGGCCAACGAGAACATGGCCGCGTCGGTGGTCGAATTCGTACGTGGCATCAGCGTCATGAAGGCCTTCAACGTGACCGCCGCCGGAATGGACCGGTACGCCGATCGCCGGAGGTCGCTCGTCGAGGCGTGGTCGGACTGGTCACGACAGTCGAATGTCTACCTTGCGCTCATCGACATCCTTACCTCACCGGTCACGATTCTGCTCATGATGTGTGCGGTCGGTGTCGGACAGACCCGGGAGGGAACACCCATCGGCCTTATCGCGGGAATCGTCCTGGGACTTGGCCTGGCAGCGTCGATAGTGGCTGCGGCAATGAATTCGGAGGCTCTCATCTCCGGTATCTCGGCGCTCGGCGCGATTGCGGAGGTCCTTTCCACCGAACCCGTGCCCGAACCCGCCGAACCCGTGAACCTCGGCGGCGCGGGGCCGCTCGACGCGACAGTGGTCATGGAAGACGTCACCTTCGGATATGGCGCCGGCGATCCGGTGATCCAGGGGATTTCGATCGAGTTTGCGGCGGGAACGACGACCGCGCTGGTTGGTGCATCAGGCGCGGGAAAGTCTACCGTTGCCACCCTGCTGGCCCGCTTCCACGATCCCACAACCGGGCGAATCACACTGGGTGGGCACGATCTGCGGGAGGTGGCGACCGGCGATCTGTATCGGCACATCGGTGTCGTCTTCCAGGACCCGCTTCTGCTGTCGATGTCACTGCGGGACAACATACGCATCTCTCGCGCATCCGCCACCGACGACGAGATCATGGACGCGGCGCGCCGAGCTCACATCGCCGACGACATCCTGAATCTTCCGAACGGCCTGGACACGGTTCTCGGTGTGGAGGTCGAACTGTCCAGTGGACAGGCGCAGCGCGTCGCCATCGCCCGAGCCTTCGTCACTCGATGTCCGGTACTCATCCTTGATGAGCCGACCGCGTACGCCGACCCCGATTCGGAGGAGTCGGTGCGGGCCGCCGTCGCCGAGTTGTCACGAGATCGCACCGTGATCATGATCGCGCACCGACTCAGCACAGTAGCCGGTGCCGCTCAGATCGTCGTCCTCGACAGCGGGCGGGTGGTGGAGCGCGGCAGACCCGAAGATCTGCTGAAAAATGTTGAGGGCCACTATGCGAAGCTCTGGCGGGCATACGGCGCCGACGCCGAGATATCCGCTTCGGCCGCACCTATCGACGCTATCGGAGGCGACGGTGATTCGTGATCTGTTCGAGCTGGTCGATGAGCGGACCCGCACGATCCTCGGCCGACTGATCGGCCTGACCTCCATCGCGGCGATCTGCCAGGGCATGGCCTTCGTGGCACTGTTCCCGTTGCTGTCGGCGATTATCGACGATGACGAGTCCGGCGTGGATCGGTGGTTCTTCGTGATCGCCATCCTCGCGGCAGTCAATGTCGTGCTCAGCGTCATCGCAGGCTCCGTGGCCCGGTCCGGTTCGGCTTCCCTGCTCGATAGCCTTCTGACGACTCTGGGACAGCGGATCTTGTCGCTGCCGCTCGGATACTTCCGGGATGCTACGGCAGGCCGGTTCTCCGAGATGGCGTCGTCGGGAATCGGGTTCGCCGCGGCTGTGCCGCATGCGGTCATCAGGCCGGTGATCTCAGGGGTGTTGACACCGGCGACCATCGCGATCGGGGTAGCCGTTATCGATTGGCGCGTCGGACTGACGTTGTTGATCGCGGCACCCCTCATCTTCGTAGCCTATCGTGGCATAGGCAGGGCGACAGGACATTCCGACCGGGAGCATACCGCCGCTGCGGCGCTGGCGACATCCAGGATGATCGAGTTCACCCGATGTCAGGTGGTGTTGCGCGCCGCCGACGAGAACTCCCGCGGTGTCGGACTGGTCGAAGAAGCGCTGGTCGGGCAGTACGAAGCGTTCGGCCGAGCCACCAAGACCCAGGGCCGCGCTGTCGCGCGGTTGGGCAGTCTGGTGCAAGCGGTGTTCACCGCCGCGGTGGTGCTGGCGGTGGTGCTGGCGATCACCGACCACCTAGATCCCGTGACACTCATCGCACTACTGATCGTGGTGACCCGATTCACCGACCCGATCATCGCGGCAGGTGTCCTGTCCGGAGGATTCAGTCAAGGCCGCAATACTCTGACCGACCTCAAGGAACTGCTGGATACTCCGGGGTTGAGCGAACCGCTACAGCCCGTGGTGCCACGGCGATACGACATCGAATTCCGTGACGTTTCGGCCGGCTACGGTGGCGAATACGTGATCAACGACGTCGGCTTCACGATTCCCGAGAATTCCCTGGTGGCGATTGTCGGACCGTCGGGATCGGGAAAAACCACGCTCATCCGGTTGCTATGCCGGTTCGCCGATCCGGACGAGGGGCAGATCCTCATCGGCGGTGTGCCGTTGCCGGAAATCGGTACGGCAACGGTGAATAGCCTCGTAACCCCACTCTTTCAGGATACGTTTTTATTCGACGCCACCATCGAGGAGAACATCCGAATCGCTCGGCCGAACGCGACGACGGAAGAGTTGTCCCGGGCGATCGCCGCATCTGCGGTCGAGTCGATGATCGGGGACCTGCCCGGCGCGATGGCCACCAATGTAGGTGAGGGCGGCACGTCGTTGTCCGGTGGACAACGCCAGCGCGTTGCACTCGCGCGGGCGCTACTCAAAGACAGTCCGGTGGTGCTATTGGATGAGCCGACCGCCTCCGTGGATGCGGCCACCGAGGCGGCGATCATCGACGCGCTGTTCGCCCTTCGCGATGCGCACACTGTCGTCGTGGTGGCACACCGCCTGCACACCGTGCGAGACGCTGACCTGATCATCGTGCTCGGAGCCGACGGGCGGGTGGTCGAGTCGGGCACACACGACGAACTCATTGCCGCGGGTGGGCTATACCGCGAGCACTGGGATAGACGGCAGGTTGGCCTCACACCGACCGAAGAGGAGCGGGTACATGGATGACGGTGCGCTGGAACGGGTGCGGAAACTGAACGGCAGCAGGGACAACTTCGGCCGATACATCGGTATCGAGTACTGCGAGGTCACTCCTGACCGGGTACGCGCGGTGGTGAATCTGACGAGTAACCACATGCAGGTGTTCGGCAGGGTGCACGGTGGCGTGTATACGTCGGTCGCGGAAGAGGTTGCCTCGTGTGCCGGTATGAAGTGGCTTGGCGCCAAAGGCACTGTGGTGGGAGTCAATAACAACACAGATCTGCTTCGCGCGAGTCGGAGTGGAACATTGCATGCCACCTGTACTCCTGTGCATCGAGGTCGGTCGCAACAACTGTGGCGGGTCGATATCATTGATGATGAGGGCAAACAGGTGGCAGTCAGCCAGGTGCGTCTGGCGAACGTCGATCCGAGTCGGCAGTGATGGTCGTTCGGTCGGAGAACCGGACCCGATGTCCTAGGTGGAAGGGCGAGCACCGATGAAATCGATCCAGGCGGTGCGTCGGAATCTACTACGGGCACAGGCGGGTTACCCGCGTCCCGAGCGTCCGCTCGCGCCTGCACCCGTCGGTTCGGGGCTGCTGTCAGTCCCCGGCGATTCGGGTCTGCCCCTGGTGGGTAACACGGTGGATATGCTGGGAAACCCGCTGGGCAATGTGCTGCGGCAATATCGGCGATACGGTCAGGTGTCGTGGTCACGGTGGTTCGGTGGCAATATTGTCCACCTGATCGGTCCGGATGCGATCGAGGCGGCGTGGATGGACCGCGACGGAGTGATGTCGTCCGAACTTGGTTGGGGTCAATTGATCGGTCCGTTTTTCGACCGCGGCCTCATGTTGCTGGACTTCGCCGAGCATCGGCACCACCGTCGGATCATGCAGGCCGCGTTCACGCCGCGGCGCCTCGACGGATACCTGGAACTCATGGCTCCGCTCGTCGCCGATCACATTTCGGAGTGGGATGGGGGACAGGGATTCCCGGCTTCGGCCCGGATCAAGGGTCTTCTCCTCGCGGTAGCGAGCGAGGTATTCATGGGCTCGGAGCTCGCACCCGAGCACACCCGCAGGCTGGAGGAAGCGTTCGACGCGACGGTGCACGGCGGACGTGCGTTTCTTCGTGCCGACGTCGGCAACTTCACCTGGGCACGGGGCCTGCGTGGGCGCGAGATGCTGCAGGAGTACTTCCGTTCCTGGATACCGGCACGGCGTGCCGGAAGCGGTGGTGATCTGTTCACCGTGTTGTGCAACAGCTCCGACGAGGACGGTAACGCCTTCACGGACGAAGACGTCGTCAATCACATGATCTTCGCCATGATGGCGGCACATGACACCACGAGCGTTGCGCTATCGATGATGGTGTACTATTTGGGCCTTCATCGTGATTGGCAGGATAGACTGCGGGAAGAATCTTGTGAGCTGGGCGACTCGGCGATCACGGTCAAGAGCCTGGACGCGTTGTCCGGAATGGACCTGGTATTCAGGGAAACCGTTCGTATTAACGCGCCCGTCGGAATGATATTCCGAAAAACAGTCCGCGACACGGATATTCTGGGGCACTACATACCGCAAGGCTGTCTCGTGGGAATACACCCATGGGCTACGATGCAACTGCCCGAATGGTGGCCCGAGCCTAAACGCTGGGACCCCGAACGATTCTCACCGGAACGAAGTGAGGACCGAGTGCACAGGTTCGCCTGGGCTCCCTTCGGTGGCGGTGCCCACCGATGCATCGGAATGTATTTCGCTGCGATGGAGGCGAAACTCATTCTCCATCAGCTGTTGACCAAGTTCGAATGGTCGGTGCCGCAAGGATATCGGATCAGGTTCACCTATGGCACCGGTGCGGTGCCGGCCGATGGATTGCCGATCGACGTCTGCCGTTTGCGCACGCCCCGATCGTCGGTGGTTCATTGATCTCCTAAGCCCGGACCGCACCGGTGCGGGCCGGGCTACTCGGTTACTGGGATGACTCAGGGGTTCTGTGGCACTTGGTAACCCGTCGGCAGCATTGTCGACTTGTGTTCGAGGAACGCTTCGAGCCCTTCGGGTCCGCATTCGCGGCCGATGCCGGAGTTCTTGAAACCGCCGAACGGGGAGCCCGGATCGATGGCGTAGAAGTTGATGCCGAAGGTGCCGGTGCGGATCTTCTCGGAGATCGCGATGCCGCGTTCGACGTCGGCGGTCCATACCGTGCCGGCCAGACCGTAGTCGGAGTCGTTGGCGATGGCGATGGCCTCATCGACGTCGTCGTAGGCGATGACCGAGAGCACCGGGCCGAAGATCTCCTCCTGTGCGATCGCCATATCGTTGGTGACTCCGGTGAAGATCGTCGGAGTGAGAAAGTACCCGCCGTCGAGGCCGTCGGGGCGGCCACCGTCGAGGACTGCGGTGGCCCCGCTGCCTTGCCCGCCTCGATGTCGACCCGGTGAAGGTACGGCAGGTGGCTGCGCTGATGCCGGCGGCCCCGCGCGGGCTCGCCTCGGAACGGACGCTGGGTACTTGCAGGGATCTCGACGACGCCCGCGCGGGTCTGATCGGCGCGGTATGCGCATATCCGGCGGCTTGACATCAAGTTACCCGTGAGTTGGGATCTATGGCGTGGGGTACATCGCCGGCTGTCGGCGACGCACATTACATCGGCGTACCGCGTCGGTGGTGCGGTGTGGTTCCGAGGGTGCTTCACCCTGAGGGGGAGGGTCATTATGGGTTTGGGTTTGAGGCGCGTGGGGGTCATCCTTCTCGCGGTGCTGTCTGTTGTTGCCGCGTTGTGCGTGGCCGTCCCACGGGCCGATGCCGCCCCGCTCGGATTGCACCCGGCGCAGTGGACGAAGACCGCACAGAGCGAGCGGCAGAAGTATCCGCGCGTCGCCGTCAGCACCAGCGTGCCCATCCACATGTCCGACGGCACCGTGCTCCGCGCCGACGTGTACCGCCCCGCCGACTCAAGCGGCCGGGCCGTCGACACCAAGACGCCGGTCATCGTCAACATGACCCCGTACAACAAGCTGATCAGCATGATCGCCGGAGCCGCCGCCAACTACCCCGAATTGTCCAAGCAGGCGTTCGATCTGCTGGCGAGCGTCAACCTGTCGGGCACCGGGATCTCGGGCACCGAACGACTGCTCAAGGTCGCCGCCGGTGGTGTGCCGTCCATCTTCTCCGTCGACGAGAAACTGGTCCGGTCCGGGTACACGCAGATCGTCGCCGAAGTCCGGGGCACCGGCGGCGGTTCGCAGGGTGTGTGGGATGTGTTCGGCAGCCGCGAACAACGTGACACTATCGAGGTTCTCGACTGGGCGCGGACGCGGTCCTACTCCAACGGCAAACTCGGTATGTCCGGGTACTCGTATTCGGCGATCAACCAGATTCAGGCTGCCGCGAAACGGCCCAAGGGCCTCGGCGCGATCTTCCCCGCCGCGCCGATGAGCGACATCGTCGCCGACGTGGTCGCGCCGGGATCGGGTTTCGGTGCGGGTTTTCTCGGGCTATGGCTGTTCGCGGTGAACGCCACCAAGTTCATCCCCGATCTGCCGAGACTGCTGCGCGGACAGTTCGATCCGAAGTGGCTGGCCGATCGCATCGCGAACCCGGCGGTGTTCATCCCCGAGTACATCGAGGGCCTGACCGCCCCGAGCGTCGACGAACTGACCGGTCGCACAAGGGACCTGGTGTCCATGAAGTCCGCGTATCGGAAGGCGCTGACCACTGATGCCGCCAACATCACCACCCCGGCGTTCGTGATCGGCGGCTGGCAGGACCTGTTCACCAACATGGAATGGCGCGCCCTCAACCAGCTCAGTGGATTGCCGGACGACAAGAAGAAGCTGGTGATGAGCACCGGCCAGCACGTGACCAACGGTTGGGACATGGGCCGGAAGGGAACACCGCCGAGCATCACCTCGTTGCAGCGGGCCTGGTTCGACAAGTGGCTCAAAGGCGTCGACAACGGCATCGACAAGTACTCGCAGGCCACCAGTCATCAACAGGGTGGTGGCTGGGTGCAGTCGGCCACCATGCCCCGCACCGATCAGACCCATCGCAGGCTCTACCTGAACGCGGCGCACAGCGGCACCGCGCCGACCGCCCTCAAAGACGGTTCACTGCGATCGTCCGGCGGAACCAAGGCGGCCAAGTGGACGGTATCGGCGGGGGTCACCACGCTCTGCTCAGGTGACTCCAACCGGGCGTTCGTGGGCCTCATCAGCCCGATCGACGGCTGTGCCAACGACAACCGGGTCAGCGAACGCAACGGCCTCACCTTCACCTCCGCGCCGGTGAAGCAGGCGACGTCGATCAACGGTGCGGTCAACGTCCACGTGCGAACCCAGGTGGACGCCCGCGACGGCTTCTATGTCGCGGTGCTCACCGACGTCGCCCCCGACGGGCGGTCGACGATCCTCACCACAGGCAATATGACGGTGTCGATCCGCAACCAGATGGTGCCGGCGCAATCGACGTACGCCCCCAACGGCGATGTCGTCGACCCGTACTACGCGCTCGACGCCTTCACTCGCGCAACCGTGAAACCGGGTTCGGTCCAGAACCTGGACATCGGGTTGCTGGGTACCGACGCCCTGCTCAAGCGCGGCCACCGGCTGCGGGTCACCCTGTACGCCTACAACGCCCCGCAGAGTGTCAGCTTCGGGCCCATCACCAACGACAGCGGCCTCAAACCGCAGCACATCCTGCTCGACCCGAAGAACCCGAGCTGGGTGCAGGTGCCGAGCAACCGCCCCATCGGCTGATCGGTCGATCCCCAAGGGGGCCGGCGGCGTTCGATGCATGACGCAGCCACCCCAGGCCCGCTGGGGCCTGGGGTGGCTGCGCGTGCTCCCCGGTCGGCTACATTCGTAGCCGGCCGGTGGGCGTTTCAGGAGTCCTGTGACACCTGGTAGCCGGCGGGCAGCATCGTCGACTTGTGTTCGAGGAACGCTTCGAGCCCTTCGGGTCCGCATTCGCGGCCGATGCCGGAGTTCTTGAAACCGCCGAACGGGGAGCCCGGATCGATGGCGTAGAAGTTGATGCCGAAGGTGCCGGTGCGGATCTTCTCGGAGATCGCGATGCCGCGTTCGACGTCGGCGGTCCATACCGTGCCGGCCAGACCGTAGTCGGAGTCGTTGGCGATGGCGATGGCCTCATCGACGTCGTCGTAGGCGATGACCGAGAGCACCGGGCCGAAGATCTCCTCCTGTGCGATCGCCATATCGTTGGTGACTCCGGTGAAGATCGTCGGAGTGAGAAAGTACCCGCCGTCGAGGCCGTCGGGGCGGCCACCGTCGAGGACTGCGGTGGCCCCCGCTGCCTTGCCCGCCTCGATGTAGCCCTCGATGCGCTGTCGCTGGCGTTCGCTGATCACGGGGCCGAGTTGGGCGGACGGGTCGTCGGGCAGGCCCACGGTCATCGTCCGGGCGGCGGCGACCATCGCCTCGACGATTTCGTCATGGCGGCTGCGCGGCACCAGGATTCGGGTTTGCGCGACGCATGCCTGGCCGGTGTTGAACAGGCCGAGGAAGGTGATCATGTAGCCGTTGGCGGCGATGTCGACGTCGTCGAGGACGATTGCGGCGGACTTGCCGCCCAGCTCAAGTGAGCACCGTTTGAGGCTGTGGGCGCAGGCCGCGCCGATTGCCTTGCCCGCGGCGGTGGAGCCGGTGAAGGTGATCTTGTCGACGCCGGGATGCTCGACAAGTGCCTTTCCGGTGTCGGCGCCGCCCGGCACCACCGAGATCACGCCGTCGGGCACGCCCGCCTCGGCGAACAGTTCGGCCAGGTAGTTGCCGGTGAGCGGGGTCTCGGGTGCGGGTTTGAGCACGATCGAACATCCGGCTGCGAGCGCGGCGCCGAACTTGTTGCAGATCAAGAACAACGGCACATTCCACGCCGTGATCGCACCCACCACGCCCACGGGTTCGCGGGTGATCCGGGTGGTGCCGAACAGGCCGTCACGGTATTCGACCCACGCGTAGTCGCGGGCGGCCTGAGCGTAGGCGCGCAGGACTCCGGTGCCGGGGAGCTGCTGGAGGGTGGCGATGGCCGCCGGCGGTGCGCCCATCTCGGCGGACACCAGCGAGATGATCTCGGCGCTGCGTTCCTCGATGAGTGCGGCGGCGCGGTCGAGGACATCGGCGCGTTCGGCGGGCGGAACACTGCTCCAGACACCGGAGTCGAAACTCGCGCGTGCGGCCCGTACGGCGGCGTCGACGTCGGTGGCGTCGGCGTCGGGGGCGGAGCCGACGCGGGCGCCGGTGGCGGGGGAGAAGACCTCGACGATGGCTGTGGAGTGGGGATCGACCCACGTGCCCCCGATGTAGAGCTGGTGCCGGTCGCCGCCTACGGTATCGGCGGCCTCGGCGGTGTCAGGCGTGCTGGTTTCAGGCATGGACGTGCGGACTCCCTGTGTGTTGTGACCCACTACACGGCCAATACTAGAACACGTTCTATTTTGTGGGTAGAGGGCTGTCCGGTGCGACGATGGTGTCCATGACCGCAACGCTCGTCGCCAAAGGCCTCGCGGGTGGCTACGCCCACCGCGTGCTGTTCGACAACCTCGACCTGACCGTTGCGCCGGGCGATGTCATCGGCGTCGTCGGCGCCAACGGTGCGGGCAAGACGACGCTGCTGCGGGTGCTCGCGGGCGATCTTGCGCCGCTGGCGGGCACCGTGTCACAGACCCCGCCCGACGCCTTCGTCGGCTGGTTGCCGCAGGAGCACGAACGCGTCGCCGGTGAGACGGTCGCACAGTACGTGGCCCGGCGCACCGGTTGTGCGGCCGCCACGGCGCGGATGGATGCCGCCGCCGAGGCGCTGGGCGCCCCGGAGGCCGCCACCGGCGCCGATCCCGCTGATGTCTACGCCGCCGCCCTCGACCACTGGCTTGCCACCGGTGCCGCCGACCTCGACGAACGGCTGCCCGCGGTGCTCGCCGAACTCGGCCTGGACGCCGACGGTGCGGGTATTGACCCGGGATCGGCGTTCATGACCTCGCTGTCGGGTGGCCAGGCCGCCCGGGTCGGGCTGGCCGCGCTGCTGTGTTCGCGCTTCGATATCGTGCTGCTCGACGAACCCACCAACGACCTCGACCTCGACGGCCTCGCCCGTCTCGAAGAGGTGGTGCGCGGTCTGCGGGGCGGGGTGGTACTGGTCAGTCACGACCGGGAGTTCCTCTCGCACAGCGTGACCCGAGTCCTCGAACTCGATATCGCGCAGCATGCCAACACCATCTACGGTGGTGGCTACGACAGCTACCTCGAAGAACGCGAGGTGGCGCGGCGGCACAAGCGGGAGGCGTACGAGGAGTTCGCCGAACAGAAGGCCGACCTCGTCGCGCGGGCGCGCAAGCAACGCGAATGGTCGAGCCAGGGTGTGCGCAATGCGATCCGCAAAGCACCCGACAACGACAAGATCCGCCGCCGCGCCGCATCCGAGTCGAGTGAGAAGCAGGCGCAGAAGGTGCGGCAGATGGAAAGCCGCATCGCTCGGCTGGCGGAGGTGGAGGAGCCGCGCAAGGAGTGGGTGCTCGAATTCACCATCGGCGCCGCCCCGCGATCGAGCTCGGTTGTCGCCACCCTCAACAACGCTGTTGTGCGGCAAGGAGATTTCACGTTCGGTCCGGTGTCCGTCCAGGTGAACGCGGGCGAGCGGATCGGCATCACCGGTCCCAACGGGGCCGGAAAGACGACGCTGCTCCGGACACTGCTGGGGCACACCGCTCCCGACGAGGGCTCGGCCGCCCTCGGCACCAATGTCGCCATCGGCGAAATCGACCAGGCGCGTGGACAGTTCACCGGACCGGAAACGCTGACCGACCGTTTCGAAAGCCTGATGCCGGACATGTCCACCGCCGATGTCCGCACGCTGTTGGCCAAGTTCGGCCTCCGCGCCGACCACGTAGGCCGTCCCGCCGCCGAACTGTCCCCGGGCGAGCGCACCCGTGCCGGGATGGCGCTGCTACAGGCCCGCGGTGTCAACGTGCTGGTCCTGGACGAGCCCACCAACCACCTCGACCTGCCCGCCATCGAACAACTCGAATCGGCCCTCGATTCGTACGAGGGCACCGTCCTGCTCGTCACCCACGACCGCCGGATGCTGGCTGGTGTTCGGACCGACCGACATTGGCACGTCGATGCCGGCCGGGTCACCGAATCATAGCGTCGTTCTAACCCGTCACCGGAGTCGAGCTCGGCCCGAACGCTGAACCCGAAGGTCGAGTAGCGCTGCTTGTCCATCTGTCCGCTGCTGGAGCAGCACACCACCTTGCCGTCGCGTGCGTAGCAGGGCTGCCCGTAGCAGAGCTCCGGTGCGACAGTCGTGACGATCGATCGCATGGGCGCCAGCCGACCCGGACCGAGCGTGCGGGGCTGTACGGTCGCCGGTTCCTCAACGAGGGCAGCACCCGGGGGCTGTGATACCCACTGTGCGGGCTACCTCGTGAACTCGACCGCCGCGGCCAGGCCGTCGACGGCGTCGTCGAGGATGCGGAGCTGGGTGTCGGCGTCGTCGGCTTCCAGCAGCAACTGCCGGTCCGATGATCCGAGCGGGAACCGCGCCGCCCAGCCGGCGACACCGAGCTCGTCGTGGAGCGCCTCGTCGAGCCGGGACAGGTCGACGATGGCGCGTTCAACCGGGTTCAGTGCGAGCGCCGCAATGCCGCGGTTGTCGGCGAACTCGTCCAGCAAGGTGGCCACCCGGGCACACAGCGACTCGAATGCGGCTCGATGCTCGGCCGTCACCGGTGGGTTGGGCAGCGGCTGCACGGTCGCCAGTGGGTAGGGGGCTTCGGGAAGCCATTCGACGACACGAAAACGATTGCCGCCCACACAGCTCAGCGATGCCTGACCGTCGGGTCGCCGGGACATCTGGGCGATGTCGGCGTAGGTGCCGACGTCGTATCGGATGTCACCGCCACCCACCTCATGCCCTTGCGAGATGAGCACCACACCGAATCCCGGGGGACTCAGGGTCGGGGTGGGGACGTCGGGGTCGGCCTCGCGGCGTTCGAGCAGTTCCCGGTACTCGCCGAGCGTATCGGTGAGCAACGCCCGGTAGCGGGGCTCGAAAACCCTCAGCGGCAACGAATCCCCGGGCAACAACGCGCGACCCAGCGGGAACATCGGGATTGTCGCGGGTTCCCACCGGTCCACGCGCACCCGCCTACGCGGAGGGCTTCTGGTCGATGACGACCTCGAACTCCAGCAGATCGGCGCCGGAGGCCACCGGATTGCGCTGCTCGCCGGCGTGCGCCTCGCGGGCCGGGCCCTTGGCCCAGGTCTGGAAGTCCTCCTCGGTCGCCCAGTTGGTCACCACGAAGTAGCGGTCCTCGCCCTTGACCGGGCGCAGGAGCTGAAAGCCGAGGAAACCGGGAGAGCCGTCGACCGAATGAGCGCGGGCGTGGAACCGCTTCTCCAACTCGGGGCCTGCGCCCTCGGGAACCCTGATCGCGTTGATCTTCACCACTGACATGGCCACCACCCTACTGCCGTACCGCGGGCCGGGATAGATGCGAGGGCCACTTGCGGTCCGGCCGGAGCTTTGCGCGCCGGGGCGAGGGGCCCTACCGGCGTCCGGTACCGGTCGGTGGCATCGTGGGGGGCGGCATCGTGTGGGTGGCACAGTGTGGGCGGCACAATCGGACGGACGTCCAATATCCTGGTGGACGTGACCATGGCGCCGGACAAGCACTACGCGGACATCGGCCTGCTCGACCACGGCGGCCAGGACGGCCCGCTCGGCCCGATCGTCCTGCTGCACGGACTGATGGGACGTGGGCGCACCTGGCGCAGGCAGATTCCGTGGCTGCGCCGCTACGGTCGCGTGTTCACCTTCGACGCGGCCTTCCACACCGGTGCCGACGTCGATCACCCCGACGATCCGTGCGAGTTGTCCACCGAACGTTTCGTCGCCGACGTCGCCGAGATACTCACCTGGATCGACCTCGGCCCGGCGGTGCTGATCGGGCATTCGATGGGCGGCCTGCACGCCTGGTGCACCGCCGCCGCCTACCCGGAGATGGTGACCGCGCTGGTCGTCGAGGACATGGCCCCCGACTTTCGCGGGCAGACCACCCGATCGTGGACGCCGTGGTTCAACAGCTGGCCTGACCGGTTCGCCTCACTCGAGGCCGCCGAGCAGATGTTCGGCCCGGTTGCCGGCCGCTACTTCTACGAGGCCTTCGACGACGGTGCGCTGCACGGCAGCCTCGATATCTGGGCCGATATCGCCGAGGAGTGGGGCGGACGCCACTTCTGGGATCAGTGGGCCGCGGTCGCCGCGCCGACGCTGGTGATCGAGGCCGAGTACGGCGTCACCCCGGCGGGCCAGATGCGCCGGATGTGCGCCGCCAACCCGAACTCGCGCTACCTCCGGGTGCCGGGAGCCGGACACCTGGTGCACGACGACGCCCCGGACACCTATCGCGGGGCGATCGAGGCGTTCCTGTCGATGGAACAGCCCGACTGACGGCCGCACCGGTCGACCGGCGGCCTGAACCGAGGGCGATCACCGAAGTGATCGGCGCAGAAGAATCCCGGTGCCCCCTGAGGAGGCACCGGGATGTCGGGAAAGGTCGTGCGTCGGACCGTCAGTAGGCGGGAGCCGCACCCGGGGCGGGAGCGATCTGCCCACCGGTCATCCGGCGGTAGCAGTGCACGTAGAACAGCTGTGCCAGCGGCAGCGTCACGATCAGGCCGATGTAGCACACAATGGCGCCGACGCCACCGATGATGCCGGCGAGCAGCCACGCGATGAGCGAATCGCCGAGGTTGTTCTTCGCCAGCTCGAACGACGCCTTGATCGCGTTCACCGGGGACAGCGACTTGTCGATGGCGATGACGATCGCGAACTGCGCGAAGAAGGCGACGATGATGCCACCGATGATCACGATCGAGCCGATCGCCACACCGACGGCGACGAGCAGCGCGGTCAGGACGACCGGAACGAGATTGCGCGGAACCAGGAAGTCGCGCGCGGTCACGTCGACACCGTCGGCGACCTTCAACGCGCCGGAGATGATTGCCGACGACAGGTACAGCAGCACGAACCCGAACACGAAGTACAGCAGCATCAGGAAGATCAGGCCGATCGGATTGATCTCCGATGTCGTCGTCGTGTACGAGTAGTCGCCACTGCCGACGCGGACGGTTTCCTCATTGACCGACAGCGCGGTGCCGAAGATCGCCAGGATCAGCAGGATCACGGCGGCGCCGAACACGGCCAGACCCGGCAGGATCATCACCCCGATCTTGGCGCGGAACTGGGCCCATGCCCAGTTGAACGCCTCGCCCACATCCGGCTTGCCGGGCGCGCCCGGAGCGCCGAAACCGCCCGCGCCGTACTGCGGCGCGCCATAGGGGCTCTGACCCGGCTGGCCGTACTGGCCGCCGGCCGGCTGGCCGTACTGCCCCGGGGTGGGCTGCCCGTACTGGGCGCCGCCCGGCTGGCCGTACTGGCCCGGATTGGGTTGGCCGGGGTCTGGCTGGCCGTACTGGCCCGGATTGGGTTGGCCGGGGTTCGGCTGGCCGTACTGGCCCGGGCCCGGCTGACCGTACGAACCGGGCTGACCGTACGAACCGGGCTGGCCGTACTGCCCCGGATTGCCGCCCTGCTGGTAGGGATCTTTGCCCTCGGGCGAAGAGCCCGACGGCGGAGGAGTTGGGGGGTAAGTCATAGCTCGCGACAGTATCAATACTTGCGAGGTGGTGGGTAAACCCTGGAAACCAATTCATTCGATCGTTGCCCGGCGCACACGCGGCCACGGGCAATCCGGCCACGTCCGTGCTAGCCCTCCCGATCGGGACCGGCTTCCCCGGCCAGACAGAACAGGCCCGACCCGGTGGTCTCCACCAGACCGTCCGACAACAACGAATCCAGTGCGCGATCGCGTTGCGCCACATCGGTGGTCCATACGGCATCGAGGCTGCCCCGTGGCACCGGATCGGCAGAACCGCGCAACACATCGAGCAACAGCCCCCGCACCTGGCGGTCGGTGCCCGCGAACTTCTGCACCGTGCGCGCCGGGCCGGTGTGGGCCGGCCGGCCCCGGCGCACCCACCGGCAATCGGTCAGCGGGCAGTTTTCGCACGCCGGATTCCTTGCCGTGCACACCAGCGCGCCCAACTCCATCAACGCCGCCGAGAACCGCGGCGCGTCGGCCGAATAGGAGCCGTCGGCCGACCTCGGCAGCAACACCTCCGCGTCGTCGAGATCACGCCTGCTCGGGTTGCCCGGTTCGGCCCGCCCGTGCACCGCGCGTGCGATCACCCGGCGCACATTGGTGTCGACGACCGGAACCGCCCGGCCATAGGCGAAACAGGCCACCGCCCGCGCCGTGTAGTCGCCGATCCCCGGCAACTCCAGCAGCGTGGCCACATCGTCGGGAACCATATCGTCGTAGTCGGCGGCCAACACCTGGGCGCAACCGTGCAGCCGCAACGCCCGGCGTGGATAGCCGAGTTTTCCCCACGCCCGCAACACCTCGCCCGGTGACGCCGCGGCCATCGCCGACGGTGTCGGCCACCGCCGCACCCACTCCGACCAGGGCCCCAGCACCCTGGCCACCGGGGTCTGCTGCAACATGATCTCGCTGACCAGAATCTCCCAGCCGCTGCGCCCCGGCTCCCGCCACGGCAGATCACGTTCATGGACGTCGAACCACCCCAGCAGAGTGGTCGGTGGCACACTACTTGACATGACCGAAGGACTCAGCCCAAGAGCGGCCTGGCAAGTGCTCAAAGCGGGCAACGAACGTTTCGTGTCGGGACAATCGCAACATCCCAGTCAGGGTATCGAGGATCGGGAACGGCTTGTCGGCGGGCAATACCCGCACGTCGTGCTCTTCGGTTGCGGCGACTCCCGGCTCGCCGCCGAAATCATCTTCGACCAGGGCCTGGGCGACATGTTCGTCGTCCGCACCGCCGGACACGTCATCGACTCCGCAGTGCTCGGGTCACTCGAATACGGACCCGAAGTCCTGTCCGTACCGCTCATCATCATCCTCGGCCACGACAGTTGCGGAGCCATCGCCGCGACTCTCAGCGCTCTCGACGATCTCCAACTGCCCACCGGGTACATCCGCGACGTCGTCGAGAAGGTGGCACCGAGCATCCTGGCCGGCCGCAGCGAAGGTCTCACCCGCGTCGACGAGTTCGAGGCCCGGCATGTCGTCGAAACCGGTCGTGTCCTCATGCAGCGCAGCCGCATCATCGCCGATCGGGTCAACTCGGGCAAGCTCGCCATTGTCGGCCTCACCTATCAACTGGACCAGGGCAAGATCCATGTCCGCGGCGTGTTCGGTGACATCGGTGAGGTCACCATCGAGCCCGTGTAGTGTCTTTGCCCGAATTCACACTCGACACGCCGCGTCACGTCAGCGCGGTGATCGGGGGCGGCCGATAGCGTGGGCGGGGTGATCGAACCGCACGGGCCGCTGCCTCCTGAAGTCTATTGGCGACGACGCATCCTCGCCGGAGTCGTCGCGCTCGCCGTGGTGGCCGTCATCGTCGGACTGATCGTGTGGACCACCAGCGGTGGCGACTCCACACCCGGCAACACCGAGTCATCGACCTCCGCCTCGTCATCGACACCACCCCCGACCACCACCGAACCCGCCGATGAAAGCATCGACGAACGGGTCACCGGGGGCGGTACCGGCGGTTGGGCCGCATCCGGTGGACCGGCCGACACCTCGACGACGCCCAGCGCCGAACCGTCGGCCACCGCGAGCACCACACCCGGGCCCGTGCCCGCGTCCGGCCTGTGTCCCGACGAGAACATCTCGGTCGTCCTCTACACCGACAAGCCCACCTACACCGTCGGCAGCCAGCCGGTGTTCACCATCGTCGTCACCAACGCGGGCTTGAGCGAATGCACCCGCGATGTGGGCAAATCGGCTCAGGACGTGATTGTGCGCACCCTCGACGGCACCCGCACCCTCTGGACCGCACGCGACTGCTCACCGGTCAAGACCCCCGACAACCGGGTACTCAAACCCGCCCAGCAGGTACGCGACACCATCACCTGGTCGGGCACCACCAGCAGCCCCGGCTGCAACAAGCCCCGCGTGCCCGTGGCCGCGGGCCAGTACCAGGCCATCGGCAAGATCGGGGAGAAAGAATCCTCCCCGATCACCTTCAACGTGGTGAATCCGGCCAGCCGCTAGGGTGTGTCTCCCAATTCCTCCGCCGAGGGCGGCACAGGGAATTGGGAGACACACCCTGGACGCGCGGAGCCCGGTGGCCGGGCTACTCGTAGCGCTCGATGCTCGATTCGGCCAGCCTGGACAGGCCCTCGCGGATGTACCGGGCCCAGATCGAGCCGATGCCCTCGACCGCCTGGAGGTCGGCGGCCGAACTGGCCAGCAGGGCCTGCAGCGAGCCGAAACTGCGGACGAGCCGGTCGACGTGCGCGAACTGCAGCCGCGAGATCCGCGCCAGCAGTCGGTATCCGCGCGGACGCATCGTGGTGTCCTGGGCGTCGATGGTGGTGGGGTAGCCGAATGCGCCGGCCAGTAACGTCAGGTCGAGCAGGTCGGCGTCGGAGAAGCCCTCGATGGTTTCCAGCGCCTGCCGTACCTCCTCGATGGTGGCCGGTTCGGGGCTGGCGTAATAGTCGCGTACCAGCAACTCGCGCATCGTGTCGTTGTCGTGGATCAGCTCCTCCAACTGCAGGCTCACCTGCCGGCCGTTGACGCCGAGCTCAAGCACGTACTCGTCGATCTCCACCGAGACCCGGCGCACCATCTCCATCCGTTGTGCCGTCGACATCGCATCGCGCAACAGGACGTAGTCCTCGATCTCGGCGCGGGAGAGCGCCGCGATCACCTCGTCGAGACGTGACTTGTAGCGTTCGAGCGTCGACAGGGCGACGTTGGCGCGCGAGAGGATCGGGTCGGGGCTGTCGACGACCCGCCGGGTCCCGTCGACGTAGATGCTGACGATCGACATCGACGCGCTCACCGAGATCACCGGGTGACCGGTCTGCACGGCGGTGCGTTCGGCCGCACGATGGCGGGTACCGGACTCTTCGGTCGGGATCGAGGGATCGGGGACCAACTGCACATTGGCGCGCACGATCCGCGATCCGTCGGTCGACAGCACCACCGCGCCGTCCATCTTGGCCAGCTCGCGCAGCCGTGTCGGGGCGAACTCGACATCGAGCTGGAATCCACCGTCGCAGATCTTCTCGACCGCCGAATCGTGGCCGAGCACGATGAGCGCGCCCGTTCCGCCGCGCAGGATCCGCTCGAGGCCGTCGCGCAGCCCGGTGCCCGGTGCGACACGGGCCAGCGTCTCCCGCGTCAAAGCATCCCGGCCGCTCCCGTGCTTGTCTGTGTCGGGCACCGCGTGCCACCTCCTTCGGAGTCCGGCAACTAGCCTAACCATCCATGAGAAGTGAATTCGTCGTGCCCACCGATCTCGACACCGCTACCCGCCACCCGCGGGCCGCCGCGCCGGGCGAACCGGTCGGCGAACACAACCCGGTCTGTTACGGGTGTGGTTCGCGGGCGCCGCACGGGCTGAACCTGCGCACGATCGCCGGAGACGGCCTCACCGTCTGGGCGGACATGGCGGTGACGCCGTGGATGGAGGGCGGTCCCGGGGTCATCCACGGCGGGATCCTGTCGACGGCCTTCGACGAGGTCATGGGTGCGATCCCGAAACTGCTCGGCGCCAACGCCGTGACCGTGCACCTGGAGATCGACTACGGCAAACCCGTGTCCGTCGGATCGACGGTGCGCCTGCACGCCGAACTCCTCGGCGTGCAGCGCCGCAAGATCTTCACCAAAGCAGTTGCCCATCTTGGTGATCCGAACGACTCGTTGGCCATTGCGCATGCGGTGTTCGTGACCATCAAAGGCCGTGAACACTTTTCGGACTACGTGGAGAACAGTCGCGCCGCCGACGAGTACCGGCCGCACTTCACGCCGTGACGTACACGCGCGCGCACCGGCGACGGAACAAGTCCGGAACCGAGATCTCGTCTTCGCCGCCCTGCGAACGAGCACGGCGTAGACACCATCGTCGATGTCGCGAATCTGCACGGTCTCAGGCATGGTTGCCTCGTAACGTGCGATTGTGTATGTCCGCTCTGCCTGACGGCACATGGTCGCCCGAGGACGTCAAGGCGTCACAGCCAGTCGCGGCGCCGGAAACTCACGTACAGCACCGCGACGGCGACCACGATCAGTGTGGAGCTGACGATGAAGCCGATGGTCGAGGAGAACCCCGGAAACGGCACGTTCTGCCCGTAGAAGCCCGTGATGGCGGTGGGCACCGCCACGATCGCGGCCCACGAGGTGAGCTTCTTCATCACGGTGTTGAGCCGGGCGTCGGCCAACGACAGATTCGTCTCGAACACGGTCGCGATCATGTCCCGCAACGATTCGGTCCACTCCGCCGCGCGCAGGGCGTGGTCGTAGAGGTCCGAGAAGTGTGGGTCGAGTTCGGGCGGTGCGTGATTGTCGATGCGCCGCCGCTGCACGGTTGCCAGCACCTCGCGCATCGGCAGCACCACGCGGCGCAGGATCACCAGGTCGCGGCGGATGCTGTAGCTGCGACGTTGCAGGTCGCGGCCGCGGCCGTCATCGGCGAAGAGTATTTCTTCGAGTTCCTCGATCTGGTCATCGAGCACCTGCACGGCATCGAAATGTCCGTCGACGACCAGGTCGAGCAGTCCGTGCAGCAACGCCCCGACCCCGTACTGTTCGCCCCCGGTGTCCGCCCACCGCCGCATCAGTTCGTCGACGTCGAAACCGGGTCCACCGCGCACGGTGATGAGGGTGTTTCCCTTGAGGAATATCGAGATGCGGTGCAGTTCGAACGATTCGGCGCGCCGGGATATCGTCGGCGGCCCAGGCGTGTTCGCGGCTACCCGGTCGTCGCCGGACGCCGCCGACCGCGGTGACACCGCGTACACCATGAGGAAGGTGTGGGTGGCGTAGGCGACGGTCTTGACCCGTTCGGCGGCCGCCAGAGTGTCCTCGACGGCGAACGGGGACAGCTTCAGCTCGTGCGCCAGCCGCGACAGCGTGGCGTGCGAGGGGCTTTCCAGGTCGGCCCACACCAGCAGTTCCGGATCGTCGAGGCAGTGCTCGATCGTGTCGAGGGAGAATCCGTCGACGGCCGCACCGTTGCGCCAGATCTGCCCGCGGATTCGCTCGGGCGCGGGTTGTATCCGGTCCGGCCGCGACCGGTCAGAAGGGGGCATCGGCGATCTCGAGGTGTGCACGGGGTGCGGTCCGACCGCCGCCTCCGCGGACACCGCCCGCGGTGATCGCCTCGCCCAGGTTGGCCACCCGTACGACCCGGATACCGGCGGGAAGCTTCTCGTCGGTGCCCGCCGGGATGATGGCGCGGGCGAAACCGAGGCGTTTGGCCTCGGTGAGCCGACGGGCGATACCCGTGATCCGCCGCACCTCGCCCGCCAGCCCGAGCTCGCCGATGACGACGGTGTCCTGGGGGACCGGGGACCGTGTGACGAAGGAGGCCACCGCCATGGCAGCGGCCAGATCGACCGCCGGCTCGGTGACCTTCATGCCGCCGACCGTGGACACATAGACCTCCTGCTTGCCGACCTTCGGATGCCCGTTGGCCTGCAGGACGGCCAGGATCATCGCGATGCGCTGGGAATCGAGGCCGGAGACCGCGCGCCGAGGATTGTGCATGTCGTCGCCGTTGGCCAGGGCCTGTACCTCGCCGACCAGGGCTCGTTTGCCGTCCATGGTCACCATCGTCACCGAACCGAAGATATCCGGGCCGCGCTGGTGCAGGAAGATGCCCGACGGATCGGGTACCTCGTGGATGCCGTCGTCGTGCTGTTCGAAGCAGCCCACCTCGTCGGACGCACCGAACCGGTTCTTGATGCCGCGGATCATGCGGAGCGTCGAATGCTTGTCGCCCT
>ERZ795062.309-NODE-309-length-43318-cov-5.783926_pt1 | contig 43318 bp, 46 predicted proteins | sample MGYA00375146_ERZ795062 | MGnify/ENA primary metagenome ERZ795062 (study PRJEB30191, sample SAMN05720281) | activated sludge metagenome | isolation source: Anaerobic digester | place: USA | collected 2015-07-16 ...
GCCCGCTTGTCCGCCAGCAGTCCAACCATCACATCACCTTCCGCACGCTGTTCCCGGCGATCCCGGGCGGGCCGTCGACCCGCCGTCATCCGTCGGCGATCACCGCCGTCGCGAAATCGCAACGGCCCCGCCGCCGATCACCGCGGGCTCTGGACGCCCTACAAAATTGAAGCTAGATTAAGTCACCGATCAAGTCAATGAACGCGAATTGGTGAAACATGGATCTGGGACTGGATAACGCACGAGTTGTCGTCACCGGCGGCGCTTCGAATATCGGCCGGGGCATCGTCCACGGGTACGCCGCCGAGGGATCGCGAATACTGCTCTGCGACATCGACGGACAGCAGGCCGCGCGCGTCGAGCGTGAGGCGCGCGAGCGCGGCGCTGCGGAGGTGCTGGTCGTTGTCGCCGACCTGACCGGCCCCGGCGCCGGTGAGCGGGCCATCGGCGAGGCTGTCGCGGCCTGGGGCGGGGTGGACGTTCTGGTCAACAACGCGGGCTGGAGCATCGGCGAGTTCGTGGCCCGCGATCACGACCGGGACCGGTGGCAGAAGCTGGTCGACATCAACCTGTTCGCGACGATCGAGACCACCCAGGCCGCGATCGCCGCGATGCGCGCCGACGACACCCCCGGCGGTTCGATCGTGACCGTGGCCAGCGAGGCCGCCTTCGGCCAGATCCGCCAGGGCGTCTACGGCGCCACCAAGGCCGCGCAGGTCGCACTGGCCCGCACCGTGGCACGCGAACACGGCCGCCACGGCATCCGGTCCAACATCGTCTGCCCGGGCCTGGTGATCCCCGACGGCCCCGAGGCCGTCGGGGATCAGAGCCTCTGGTCGGGCGGGACGGACGCGGTATTCAACGACAAGCAGATCGACTATCTACTCAAAGACACCCCCCTGCAACGGCTCACCTTGGCCAAGGACATCGCCGACGCGGTGCTGTGGCTCAGCTCCGATATCTCCGCCCGACAGGTGACAGGACAGCTGATCTCGGTCAGCGGCGGCTACACGATGCCATGACCACCGCCGACCGCCACCACGTCGGCACGGATTCCCGCGGGGGTGCCGACACCCGGGACCGGCTGCTGCGCAGCACCGCGGCCATCCTCGCGGAAAAGGGATACGGGCAGACCCGCCTCCAGGACATCGCGGCCCTGGCAGGCGTTCGGAGCCCGGCGATCTACTACCACTTCTCCTCACGCGACGAACTCGTCGCCGACACCCTGTGCGTCGGGCAGCGCAAGCTCCGGCAACGGGTTCAGTCGGCGATCCGGGCGACACCGGGACCGTGGCCGGACCAGCTGGCCGCCGCGGTGACCGCCCACCTCGGCGTCCAGTTGGAGATGGCCGATTTCGCCAGGGCCGTCAGCCGCACCGCCGGCCATGGCCCACCCGCCGCACGCGACCGGATACAGGCCGAGAGCGACGCCTACCACGACGTGAGGCGGGCGCTGCTCAGCGCGGGCGCGAGTCCGGCGACATCAGAGAGGATCTCGACCTCTCGGTGGCCAGGATGCTGGTGATCGGCGCGCTCACCTGGGCCGTCGAATGGTGGACCCCCGACAACCCCGTCGACGAACTCGCGGCCACCGCCATCACGCTTGTCACCGCCGCGCTGGCCGGCTGAGTCCCACCGGCCCGGCCGCTGTGGGGCCGTGAGATTTCGCGCCAACAATTTTGAGTCTATGTTAAATTCAACTGGACATCATCTCGAGGAGGATCAATGCCAGAGGCATATATCGTCGACGCGGCACGCACCGCCGTCGGCAGGCGAGGCGGCGGCTTCGCCGATTCGCATCCGGCCGACATGGCCGCACACGTCATCAAGACCGTCGTCGAACGGCACGACTTCGACCCGTCCGATATCGACGACGTCATCCTCGGCTGCCTGGACAACATCGGCTCACAGGCCGGCGACATCGCCCGCACCGCCGCCCTGGCCGCCGGTCTGCCCGAGAGCGTGCCCGGGGTGACCGTCGACCGGCAGTGCGGATCGGCCCAGCAGGCCGTGTCATTCGCGGCGCAGGCGGTGATGAGCGGCACGGCCGACATCATCGTCGCGGGCGGCGTGCAGAAGATGAGCCAGTACCCGATCCTGTCCGCCTTCGGCGCCGGCGAGCCCTTCGGCTCCGCCGATCCGTGGACCGGCTGCAAAGGCTGGTACGAGCGGTACGGCGACCAGGAGATCTCGCAGTTCCGGGGCGCGGAGATGATCGCGCAGCAGTGGAAACTGTCCCGCGAGGACAACGAGCGGTTCGCTCTGGAGAGCCACCGGCGTGCACTTTCGGCCATCGACAACGGGTATTTCGAGAAGGAGATCACCGGATACGAGGGCATCACCACCGACGAGGGACCGCGTCGGGACACCTCGGCCGAGAAGCTGGCCGGACTGAAAACACTGGTCGAGGGCGGCATGCTGACCGCGGGTGTCGCCAGCCAGATCTCCGACGGCGCGGCCGCCCTGCTGGTGGTCTCCGAGGCCGCCGTCAAGCGCTACGGATTCACCCCCCGCGCCCGCGTGCACCATATCTCCGCCCGCGGCGCCGATCCGGTGATGATGCTCGCCGCACCGATTCCCGCCACACAGCACGCGCTCAAACGCGCCGGACTGTCGATCGATGACATCGACACCGTCGAGATCAACGAGGCCTTCGCCCCGGTGGCGCTGGCCTGGCTCGCGGAACTCGGCGCGGACCCGGCCAAGGTCAACCCCAACGGCGGCGCCATCGCCCTGGGGCACCCCATCGGATGCACCGGTGCGCGGCTGATGACCTCGATGCTGCACGAACTCGAGCGCACCGGCGGCCGCTACGGCCTGCAGACGATGTGCGAAGGCGGCGGCCAGGCCAACGTCACCATTCTCGAAAGGCTCTGAGACCATGGAGCGTTCCCTCTACAACGCCGACCATGAGGCCTATCGGGAGACCGTGCGCGAGTTCCTGGCACGCGAGGTCGAACCCCACAAGGACAAGTGGGACGACGAGAAGTGGATCGACCGGGAGGTGTTCGCCCGTGCGGCCAAGACCGGCATCTACGCACTGCAGGTTCCCGAACAGTACGGCGGTTCCGGCGAGCCCGACTACCGGTACCGGATGGTGGTGTGCGAAGAGGTCTCCCGGATCAACGCGTTGTCGTTCGGCCTGACGGTCAGTCTGCAGGACGACCTCGTGCTGCACTATCTGCTCGACCTGACCGACGACGCGCAGAAGCAGCGCTGGCTGCCGGGATTCGCCGCGGGCGAGACCATCGGTGCCCTAGCGATGACCGAGCCCGGCACCGGCAGCGATCTGCGCGGCATCCGGACCAGTGCACGGCGCGACGGGGATCACTGGGTTCTCAACGGGCAGAAGACGTTCATCTCCAGCGGCATCATGGCCGACCTGGTCGTGGTGGCGGCCTGCACCGACCCGGACGCCGGTTCGCGCGGCCTGAGCCTGTTCGTGGTGGAGAGGGACACGCCGGGATTCGTCCGGGGACGCCAGCTCGACAAGATCGGCCTGCCCGCGCAGGACACCGCGGAGCTGTTCTTCGACGACGCCCGGGTACCCGCGGCGAACCTGCTCGGAGAGGAAGGCCGCGGCCTGCAGTACCTGATGGGTCACCTGCCGCGCGAACGACTCGGGGTGACGGCCAAGGCGATGGCGACCACCCGCGCCATCTACGAGCTGACAGTGGACTACTGCAAGGACCGCAGGGCCTACGGCAAACCGATCATCGATCTGCAGCACACCCGATTCGAGCTGGCCGAGATGTCCACCGAAATCGATATCGCGACAGCGTATGTCGACGCCAGTGTGCTCGCCTACAACGCGGGCACACTGTCCCCGGTCGACGCGGCGAAGGGCAAGTGGTACATCAGCGAACTGCAGAAACGAGTCGTCGATCGCTGCCTGCAATTGCACGGTGGATACGGCTACATGCGCGAATACGCCGTCGGCAAGGCCTATATCGACACCCGTATCCAGACCATCTACGGCGGGACCACCGAAGTGATGAAGGAGATCATCGGTCGCGATATCGCCCGGTAGCGTGCCTGCATGACGAGGACGAGGGGGCCGGGGCGACGATGTCGCCCCGGCCCCCTCGTCGGTCACCCGGTCGGTATCCGGCGACCGGCGCTCAGCCGACCGGATTGACGCCGGGCACCGCACCGGTCATGTCGGTGATCTCGGCCCACCGTTCGGCGATCACCTCGGGAGCCGGCGGTTCGGCGAAAGTGACTCCGGCATTGGCGAACTGCTGAACACGCTGCACCTGGCCACCGCCGACCACGAAGACCGAACCGGTGTCGGGCAGTTCCTCGGTCAGCAGTTGGGTCACGACGGGTGCGACGAACGCGGGCGGCAGCTTGGCCAGCACCTCCTCGGACACCAGGTCCTCGGTCATGCGGGTGGCCGCGATCGGCGCGACGGCGTTGGCCAAGATGCCGTACTTGGCGCCCTCGATGGCCAGGGTGTTGATCAACCCGACCAGGCCGAGTTTGGCCGCACCGTAGTTGGCCTGTCCGAAGTTGCCGTACAGCCCCGTGGTCGAGGTCGCCACGACGATCCGGCCGAACCGCTGCTCACGGAAGTGCGGCCAAAGGGCGTGGGTGATGTGGTAGCCGCCGTCCAGGTGAACCCGCAGCACCGCATCCCATTGCTCGTCGGTCATCTTGGCGTAGCTGGTGTCGCGCAGAATGCCCGCATTGCTCACCACGCCGTGTACCTCGCCGAACGCCTCCAGTGCGGTGGCCACGATCGAGGCCGCACCCTCGGCGGTGGCCACCGAGTCGTAGTTGGCGACGGCCTGCCCGCCCGCCGCGACAATCTCGGCCACCACACCGTCGGCGGCGGCCGACCCCGATCCCGATCCGTCCCTTGCCCCGCCCAGGTCGTTGACCACGACTTTCGCTCCTCGCGACGCCAGTAGCCCGGCGTATTCGCGGCCCAGGCCGCCGCCCGCCCCGGTCACAATGACAACACGCTGATCCACACCAGCCACGATCACACTCCTCATTCCGGCCGCATCCGCGGTCCGTCGGCGAACTCTATAAATTCGAATGTAGATTAAGTTAAACTGCGACACAACGGTCCGCCGCCGCCAGGCGGAGCCCGACCCGCAAGCCTCGTTCCCACAGCCAGGAGGCCGCCCAGTGCCAACGAGTTTCGACCAGATCGCCGCCGCCTACGCCGCCACCGCCGATCCGGCCCGACCCGGCCCGGTCACCGCCCAGCACGACCGGGGCAAGCTCAGTGCCCGGGAACGGATCTCACTGCTGTGCGGGGATGACTTCGCCGAATTCGGCGCCCTGGCCACCCCCGATCTCATCGCCGGACAACCACACGCCGAGAACACCTGCCTCCACGGAGACGGCGTGGTCACCGGGACCGGCTTCGTCGACGGCAGGCCGGTCACGATCGCCGCATTCGACTTCACCGTCCTCGGCGGCAGCAATGGCGACGTCGGCATGCGAAAGATCGGCCGCTGCATCCAGACATCACTGGATGACCGGATCCCGCTGGTGCTGCTGTGCGACGGCGGCGGGCACCGGATCCAGGAGGGCTTAGACTCCCGGCTTGCCGCACTCGGATCGACGATGCTCACCCGTCTGGTCGATCTGTCCGGCCTGGTGCCGACCGTGGCGGTGATGATGGGCCCGGGATTCGGGTTGGCAACCAATCTCGCTGCGCTGTGCGACTTCGTCGTGATGGTCCGGGGCATCTCGACGATGGGGATGTCGGCGGCACCGTTCGTGAAGGCCGGTACCGGGGAGGAACTGACCAACGAACAGATCGGCGGAGCCGACGTCCAGGCCCGCAACGGGATCGCCGACATCGCCGCCGACGACGAGCACGAGGCGCTCGACGCCGTCCGCGCCTACCTCAGCTACCTGCCGTCGGCAGCCGATGGGGACATCCCCCTGGGCAGTGGCGTGGAATCGAGCATCGACGCCGACGCACTGATCCCGGATTCACCGCGCCGCGCCTACGACGTCCGCGACGTCGTTGAGGCGATCTCCGACGCGGATTCACTGTTCGAGATCCGGGGCGCCGCCGCACCGAACATCGTCACCTGTTTCGCCCGCATCGGCGGAAAAGCTGTCGGCGTGGTCGCCAATCAGCCTATGCACCTGGGGGGTTCGCTCGACAGCGGAGCATGTGAGAAGGCTGCACATTTCATCGCCGTGTGCGACGCCTTCGGCCTGCCGCTGGTACTTATGATCGACCTGCCCGGTTTCCTGATCGGCACTGCCGCCGAGTCCAGCCAACTGGGACGCCGAAGCGGACGCCTGATGTATGAGCTGGCCGTGGCCACCGTACCGCGCTATGTGATCGTGATGCGCAAGGCGTACGGCGCAGCGTATGTCGCCATGGGCGGTGGCCGCAGTATCGACGCCGACCTCGTCGTGGCCTGGCCGACCGCGGAGATCTGCGCGATGCCCATAGACAGCGCCGTCGACATCGCCTACCGGCGTCAGATCGAGGCGGCCGATAATCCCGCCGCGCACCGCGACGCCGTCATCGACCGGCTGCGCGCCGGCGTCAACCCGCTGCGAGCCGCATCGGGTTTCGGTATCGACAACATCATCACCCCCGGACAGACCAGAGCAGCTCTCATCCAGGCCGTTCGGCGTGCCCGACGACGTCGCGACGTACGGGTGCCCGGGAAACGCCGTTCGATCTCACCGATCTGACGAGCACCATGTCCGAGTCCCTGAACTCAGGTCCACGAATTGCAGTGAAAGGATCGCGCCGTGCGCCCTGCTGATACTCCCCCGGCCCGCCCTGTACGGTCCTCGCTCATGTCCGCTGTACCCGAACCAGTACTGATGCTCGGCGCGGTCGCCCGAGTCGTCGGCGCCTCCGGTAGCGAAAAAATCCGGGGACGCCACAAGGTGAGGCGACCGGCCGAAACCCCGGCCACCGTTGACCAACTCACCGAGGAGTGGCTCACCGCTGCACTCGGCGCGCATGTCCCCGGTGCCACCGTCACCGCTTTCCGGCTCGGCGAGGGCTCGGACGGGACCAGTTCGCGCCGGGCGATTACCGTGGAGTGGAACGAAACCGGAACCGCAGCGGGTCTACCCACCGCGATATATTCCAAATCCACACCAACACTGCTGAATCGGCTACTGATCGGTACCACGGGCGCTGCGGGTGCCGAAGCATTGTTCTACCAAGATATTCGTCCCCACCTCGATATCGGCGCACCGGCCGGCTACCACGGATCGTGGGAGCCGCGATCATGCCGGTCAATGGTGCTCACCGAGGATGTCGCCACGACGCGAGGCGCGACATTCGCCGACGCATCAAGGATGTATATCGACAGGAGCAGCGCCGAGTCGATGGTCACCGAACTCGCCCGCTACCACGGCCGACTCTGGGAGGATCCTCGACTCGAAGGTTCCTGGAATCTACTGGCGGCCAACGACTGGCAACGAATGTTCAACGCACGCATCGGCTTCGACCGCGGTGCGACGGTGGCGATGCGCATGCTCCGCGAGGAGGTCCCTGACATACTACAGAACCGGAAGAAGGACATCCGGACCGCGCTGATGCGGTCGCTGGAGTACAACGTGGACGGACCAATGACATTGCTACACCAGGACGTCCATCCCGGAAACTGGTTTCGTCTGCCCGACGGTTCGCTGAATCTCTACGATTGGCAAGGCATCGGCCGCGGTGGCTGGGCACTCGATGTGAGCTATGCGCTCAGCGCGGCGCTGACCACCGACGACCGACGCGAGTGGGAGCACGACCTCATCGAACTATACGTCGACCGGCTGGCCGAGTTCGGGGGCAAACCCCCGACAGTTGATGAAGCGTTCCTAGCATACCGGCAACAGATGTTTCGCGGATTCATCTACTGGACATATACCCATCTCGTCGGCAAGATCTCGCCCCTTCAGCCCGAGGCGCACGTCCGCACCCTCGTACAGCGAACGGGGCAGGCCATCGTCGATCTCAACTCACTGCGCAGCCTCGACCGCGCGCCACGCTGGTAGCGAATCAGGAAAACTATGTCCACAGTGCGGGTATCTCAACTGCTGGATCGCGTTCACCTTCTCCTTCGATGTGCTGGCGCTGGTGATCCATCGCGGACCGTTCGCCTGGAACGGGGTTCTGATCTTCTGGCTCGCACTGTCCACGTACACGATATTTCTGGTGGTGATGGGACTGTTCGTCCGCTACTCGGCACTGCGGCCCGTGGCCGTCGACACCGACGACGAAGCGGAGCCCTCAAGATGAGCAAGACCGATACCGCACCGAGCGAAAGCGCTACCCACACAAGGCTACCCGCCGAAGCACCGTTCTGGGGTTTCGTCTTCGCCGATATGACGGTGTTTGCCGGGTTCTTCATCGCATATCTGTGGGAATTCGGCAGCGACCGATCCGGGTTTGCCCGCGAGGCAGCGCATGTGAGCGTGTGGCCGGGACTGATCAACACCCTGATCCTGCTGGCCTCGTCCTATGCCGTGGTGCTGGCGGTCCGCGCACAACGGGCCGGATCCGATCCGAGTACCCTGATCGCCTGGGCGCTGGGCGGTGCGGCGTGCTTCGCCGTCATCAAGATCACCGAATACAGCGTCGAGATCGCCGGCGATCACACCCTGACATCGTCGACCTTCTTCACGTACTATTTCGTGCTCACCGGATTGCACCTGATGCACGTCGCCATCGGCAGCGTGCTGCTGATGACGTGGAGGCACGGGCAGCGCACCGGCCGCAAGCAGTCGATTCGGTTCGCCGAATGCTGCGCGGGCTACTGGCACATGGTCGACCTGCTGTGGCTGGTCATCTTCTCGCTCGTCTACATCGGGAGCCACACATGAACGTCCGTTCTCCCCTGATCGCTCCTCGCGACCGGGCCACTGCGGTACTCCTGGTGCTGGTCGCTCTGACATTCGTGGCTCTGCTGGTCACCGTGCCGAGCATCAGCGACATCTTTAGCGTCCGCGGCGCCGCCGCCTGCGCAGCCGTACTCGCCTTTATCAAGGCACGTTTTGTCGCCATGGACTTCATGGAATTGCGCGGCACCACTGCGCAACGATTCGCCGATACCTGGTTGCTGGTCGTCGGCCTCATCTCACTCGTACTCATCCTGCGGTAACCCGCAATAGTCGCCTATCCGGAAAGATGCCCAGAATGTCAATGAAACTCGGTATGCAGGTGTACCGTGCGGAGAATTTCCGCGAGACTGTCGCCGCCATCGTCGATTATGAGCGCGTGGGAGTCGAACGTGTTGCCGTCCCCGAGGCGTACACCTTCGATTCGGTGACCCAGCTCGCCTATATCGCCTCGCGCACCGAACGGATCGAACTGCAGACCGGGATCCTGCCGCTCTACACCCGGACCCCCACCAACCTGGCGATGACCGCAGCGGGCCTCGACTACGTCTCCGACGGCCGGGCCGTGCTGGGACTCGGTGCGTCCGGCCCCCAGGTGATCGAGGGCTTTCACGGCGTGAAGTACGACTTTCCGATCGGCCGCACCCGCGAACACGTCGACATCTGCCGTCAGGTGTGGCGCCGGGAGAAGGTCGAACATCACGGCACCCACTACGACCTTCCGCTCACACCCGAACGCGGCGGCTCGGGTCTGGGCAAACCGCTCAAGCTCATGCATCATCCCGTGCGCGACCGGATCCCCATGTTGTTGGCCGCCACCGGCCCGAAGAACACCGCACTGGCCGCCGAGCTGTTCGAGGAGTTCCAGCCGTTCCTGTTCCATCCCGAACACGCCCGTGCCGCATTCGGCGACGCATTGCGCGAGGGAACCGCCAAACGCGATCCCGCGCTGCCGCCGTTGACGATCGTCGTGACCGCCTCGCTGCTCGTCACCGACGACCGGCAGCAGATCGAACGGGCCAGGCAGGCCGTCCGGGACCACGCAGCACTCTACATCGGCGGTATGGGTGCCCGCGGCAAGAACTTCTACAACGCGCTGGCCGTGCGATACGGATACGAGCGCGAGGCCGCACTGATCCAGGACCTCTATCTGGGCGGACGCAAGGAGGCGGCGGCCGCGGCGGTGCCCGACGACCTGGTGGACGCGATATCCATGATCGGCACGAAGTCGGCCGTGGCCGAACGCGTCGCGGCATTCGAGGCGGCGGGCGTCGGCTGCGCACTGGTCGAGCCGGTCGCCCCCACTCACCCCGAGCGTCTCGAGGACATGCAGACGCTGCGCGCGCTGATCGGCGGCTGACCGACAGATCCACCGCACCGACGGGATTCGCCGGATCTACGGGCGAATACCCCAGGGGCGGTGGATCGTCGTGTCTACCGTTACCGCGGTAGCGCTACTTGGCGCCGGCCTTGACCGCCGCCAGCCGGTCGACCTTCTCGGTGAGTTCACTGAGCGCGCACTTGAGGCCGGCGACCTCATCTGCGCTGGGCGAAGACGAATCTTCATCTCCGAGAGCCGATGTCGCCGCATCACGGGTCTTCTCCTCGAACTCCTGAGCCCGGTCGATCAGATCGTCGACGAGCGCCTTGCTGTCGTCGATCACGTCGCTGAGGAAGGTGGTGAAGGTGTTCTTGCGTCGAGCTCCCATGGGAGGTCTCCAATCTTGTGAGGGGGGTTCCGGTAAGGATTCGAGCGTTATTCTGCTCTGCGTAATACGCTACACGGAGCGTAATAGTGCGTCAACCCCCATTCTTGCCGACCGGAAGAATTTTGTGCTACCGATCTGAATCTGTTGTGCTGCAATCGATCATCTCGTCATATGCTCCACCAGGAGGACCTGGAGCTCACCGACGAGGAAGCCGAGCGCCGCACCGACCGCAATCAAGGTCTTCTCATCGGCACGGAAGGCGGGCCGCAGCACCCCTTCGAACTCCTGGGGCGTCATCGCGGCCATCTTCTCCGACATCGTGCCCTCGATGTCGAGGGTCTGCACCAGATATCGCTCCGCCGAGCCGAGCAGCAGATCGGGCAACACGTCCACCGCCTCGGATGCGAATGCCGCACACATCGGTTCGATCTGCGTCAGATCGAGGCCGACACCGGCGACACCCCTGGTCGGCCCGCTCAGCACGTCCAGCAAACCGTTCACCAGCCCGGTCGCCGACAGGCCCGCGATTCGCAGGGCGCCCAGGTCCAGGTCCCGGAACAGCGGCAGCTCCCGCAGTTCCAGGTCGACATAGCGATTGAGATCACCGAGTTCCTTGCGCAACTCCGTCTCGAGCACCTGCGCGACCACGTTCACCACGTCGGCGGAATCGCCGCCGCCGCAGATACTCCGGATGAGTCTGTCGGGCGTCAACACCCTTGTCGCGATCAGCGAACCGTATTCCTTGGCCACCGGCACCCGGTGCTGCTGAAACAATCCCTGCCAGGTGACGAGGCCGAAGTACTTCTTCGGTTCCCGGGGGTAGAAGATCAGCCGCAGCGCCGCCCAGTCCGTGAACCAGCCGGTGAACAACCCGAACAGGGGCATGACCCAGGGATTGTGGGTGAGCGCCCAGACCGCGACCTGCACGAGGCCGATGAAGAATCCGAAGACGAGACCGCTGCGTCGGATGAACGCGAACTCCCGCCGCCCGACGTCCCGGAACATCGATTCCAGTGTGATCGGATCGTCCAGGAACTCCTTGGTCGCCATCGTCTGCAGGTCGAAGACGTCGTCGATACGATCGACGACCCCGTCGACCACCGCGACGATGGCATCGGGAGCCGACCGCTGGATCCGTTCGACCAGGAAGTCCTGCGCGAGCGGTGGGAGCACGCCCCACAGCGTCGGCTGATACTCGGCCAGCACCTTACGGGTGATCCGCGCGACCTCGGCACGCAACGGACGATCGATCAGCGCCGCGAGTTCGGCGGCATCGATCCGCTCGGCGATCTCCTGAGCATTGACCAGCCGGGGTGTCAGTGTCTCGCACAGCACGGTCACCATCTGCGGAGCCCGCTTCGGGATGATGCCCTGCCACCCCATCGGCCCGATGCCCTTGAACGTATGCGGACGGAACATCATCCGGATGGCGACGACCTTGGTGACCCAGCCGATCAGTGCAGCCACGAACGGCATCGCCACATAGATCGGCCAGTTCCGGTGGAAGTCGTCGGTGATCTGCGCCCATGTCTGCACTGCTCTTGCTTCTCCTACATGACTGCGTCCACCTGGCGCCCGGCCGATCGCCGGACGGAGATGACGCGCTTTCCACGTCAGGATGCCAATCTCACACATTTTATTCTGCATTAAATTCGTAATGTGGCAGATGTCTCAGCCGCCAGGGGGTCGCGATCGATATCGAAGTCAAATTTGAATAGGGAGCGACCGGATCGTGCCCGGAACCCACAGCCCTTGCTACCGTGACCCTGTGCGCAACTCTCCCGAGCCCGGTCATCCCGATCCCCGGACCCTTCCCGCGACACTGCTCGCGAAGTTCACCACCGACCCCGCCGGCAACACCGCCGGCGTTCGGCTCGCCCATGCGACGGCCCCCGACGAGGTCGCGTTCGCCCAGCGGGTCCAGGCCTGGCAGCGCGACCGGCAAGGACGTGCGGGCCTGGCATCCCTCGGCATCCTCCTCGATGTCACCGCGGGCTCGGGCATCTACCTGCTGCGGCCCGAGAACGAATACGTGGTCTCGCACATCTCGGTGTCGATGGCCCCCTGGGAGGTCATCGGCGACGAGGTGATCGCCACCGCCTCCCCACTGGCGGTCGACGACCACACCGGTACCGGTCTGGCCACCGCCCGGATGGAATCGGGTACCACACTCATCGCGGCCGCACGATGCCGATCCGTGCAGACCGTGCGGCCGAACCTGCCCGACGACCTGCTCGCGGAGTTCCGGTCGGACCCCGCGGCGTTCGACGACCAGCAGCCGCTCTCGACCCACCTCGGTCTCACCCGGATCAACGACGGATCGTCGGCCGATCGGTTCGGCGTCCGCTGGCAGGTACCGGAATGGACACTCAACTCACTGGGCACCGCGCAGGGCGGCAGCATTCTCAGCGCGACCGCGGCGGTGACCGACATCGTCGGCGACGCACTGCGTGATGAGGGTGCCGGCGATTGCGCGCTGACCGACCTGAGCATCGAACTGATGCGATCGCCGAGCCCGTCGGCGGCCGGATACGAGTTCGCGGTGGACATCATCCGCCGTGGCCGTCGACTGGTCGTCATGACCATCGACCTGCGTGACGAGTCCGGGAAGCTGTTCGCTCGCAGTACCGCCACGCTGTGCCTGCGGACCCCGTGACCCCCCCCCGGCGTGGCCCGGCGTGGCCCGGCCAGGGCGGTGGGTCCACAACGGCAGGGGTCTATAGGGGCGGGGCCGCCACGATGAACACCACGATCGCCACACCCGTTGCCACCAGCGTCGCGTACACCGCATAGGCGAGGCGGCGCGGCGCGTCCCGCAACTCCATGAAGTACGCGGCGACCACGATGGATTTGATGACCGCCAACGAGATGATCACGACGGCGGTGGCGTTCTCGGACAATCCGTGATTTGCCCCGAGCGCCCAGGAAACCACGGTGATCATCACCACTGCGAGCCAGACGGCACACGAGGACCGCAGCACCGGATCGCGTAAGAGGGAAGAATTCGTATCCATCGGTCACACCACCAAGAACAACAGCGGGGCCAGAAAGAGCCAGATCAGATCCACCATGTGCCAGAACACCGCGGCCCCGACGAAGTAGTCGGTGTCGTGTTTGCCCGGCAAAGGCCGTTTGGCCATCCGGCGGACGAGTTCGAGGACGAACATCCCGACCACGACATGGCCGAGATGCAGCCCGGTCAAAATGTAGTACAACATAAAAAAGTCATTGCTGTGCGGCGTGAGACCGTCGGCGGCGTGTGTCGACCACTCCACGACCTTCAACACGGTGAACGCCGCACCCAGACCCAGCGCGATCAGCATCGCGCCGTTGGCCCGGCCGATCCGTTGCGCCCGGTAGGCGACGACCGCCACCACCACCGCGAGCGAACTGGCAAGCAGAACCAGGGTCTCGGCCAGTCCCTGCGAAATCGACAGATGTGATTGCGCTGCGGCGTATCCCGCGCGATCAGAGCTCCGGTAGTACAGCAACACGCACAGCAGGACCGCGAACATCACGATGTCGCCGAGGATGATCAGCCAGAGTCCGGGTTCACCCGGCACCCGCCGGGGGTGCGCCGAGGGCCCTGAGTGGTTGTCGGCCACCGGTGGTGGCAACACAGATTCCCGAGTGGTCATACGACTGCCTCACCTTTCCTTGCCGCCGCGCCCCCGGCGGCGTCGCCGTCCGCCATGACCGCACGCCGGGCCTCCTCGGCCTCGTCCCTGACCGCGCGGAGCAACGCGTAGGTCATCGCTATGTACCAACTCGCGAACACAGCCGCCGGAATCCAGAATCCCAGCAGCCCGTTCCAGGCGAACGGCCCGACCTTGAAAAAGATGAGCAGGCTCGCCGGTGTCACGAGAACCGCTATCCACAGATTCACATAGGCGACCCACCGGGGAAACACAGGACGCCGGCGCCTGTCGCTGAATACCGATATCGCCAGCGGGATGTTCTGGCCGAGGATCGGCGGCCACGGCAGGATCAACATGATGTACGACATGTCGTTGAGCATCTGGGTCAGCTCGGGTGACCGCTCAGGGCGAAACCCGCCGACGATGAAAATCAACATGGGGATCAACAGCACAACGGTCGTGACGATGCCGGCCCCGAATTGCACTATGGCCAGTGCGGGTACCCCCGGTGCCGATCTGCGCATCTGCATACTGACGACGAAAAAGTAAGGCTGGGTCAAGAACACGCCGACCATGCCGAGAATCAGGCCCACCAACAGCAACGCCTGGTTGTCGGCGTATCGGTCGGCGACCTCACCCGGGGCGGCATCGGGCGGAATCATCGGTATGAAGCCGGCCATCAACCCCCAGCAACCGAACAGCAACAGCACGAATGCCGGGCCGCACCAGGCGCCGAATACCTGTATCCGCCGGGTCAACTCGATATCGGCGAGAACATCCTCGTCGGTGAACTTGTATCCGGTAGAGACCATTTCGCTCAACCTTCCCTGTCGGTACGCCGCATCACTCACCGACCGCCCACCCGGACCACCAGCCCGTCGCCGTCACCGGCCGTCGCCATCGCGGTCCGCATCAGATCGCTGACATCGACCGAACGCATCCGTTCGACGGCCGAGGTCACCGACGGCATGGATGCCACGCCCCATTGCTGGGCGGCGGGCGAGACATTGTCGAGCACCCGCTCGATCTTCTGCAGGAGCGGTCCGGCGACCTCGTTCAGCAGCCGCGGAGAATCCGTCGCGGGGACGAATCCGTCGCGATGGTCGGGCGTGTACTCCTTCGTCCCCGCCGCGATGCCGAGGAACTTCGAGAATCCCGTGCCGAAGTCGGCGATGGGTACGCCCGACGCGCGGGCGTAGGGGCTGATCGCCGCACCATGGTCGAGCCAGGTCTGGAACCTCTCGAGCAGATCCCGCAACGACCCCCGGGTCGTGAGCACCGTGGATTCGAGCAGGGCACCGGCCCTGGCCAATTGATCGATGACGACCGGGTCCGACACCAGCCCGGTGTTGGTCTCGGTGATGATCTTGCGGACATTGGTGACATTGACCTGCTCCAGCAATCTGGTCAGGCGGGCCGACAGCTCTGTGAAGGTCGTGGGAACGGTGGTGCGTGCACCGGTGAGCCGCACGCCGTCGGGCAATGCCCGGCCGGATTCGACCTGCGGTGTGATACCCAGGTAGCTTTCCCCCAATGCCGACAGATTGTCGACCCGGTAGTGCGAATCCTCCGGGATCCGGTACCTGGTCTTGTAGTTCCAGGCGATCTCGACGCCGGAGCCCGATGATGTCACCCCGACGATCCGGCCTATCGGGATCCCCAGATACAGCACCCGTGATCCTTCCACGAGACCGTTCGCGTCGGGGACGTGGAGCGTCGCGGTCCGCACATGCCGATTCTCGGTCACGCTGACGCCCACCGAGCCCAGGTAGGCCAGCGCCACGACGATCAGCGTGAGCAGTCCCGCGACCGACAGGGCCGATCGGGCGGCCGGCGCCGACAACCTCCGGCTCCTCATCGGACGGCTCCCAGCATTCGCAGCAGCCGGGTGATGGTCCCGATCATTTCCTGTCCCTCGGCGGCAGTGGCGGTGACGATGTTCATACGCGGACTCTGCACGAACGGAAAGAAGTTGTCGACCACGAACTTCCGGATCTGGTCATCGTTGCGGGCAACCGCGTGCACCCACTCGACCATGACGTCGGCCGAACCGTTCAGCCTCGTGAGCATCGGCATGAGCCACATACCCCCTTCGAACACGCTGCCGATGCTCGGCAGCAGTACGCCGATTCCACCGGATGCGTTCGACAGTTGGCTCCACCAGTGCATTCCCTTGGGGGCCAGCGCCTGCGACAGGGACGGCAGCCACCGGTTCACCGTGCCGGCGGTGGCATCGAGACCGTCGAGCATCTGGTCGATCCGACGGGTGTCGGCGGCCAGACTGCGCAGGTCGATCGACGCGATCCGGGCAACCCTTGTGGTCTGCTTCCTATGGGGCAGAGCAGTATTGGCCGACCTCATCACCTTCTCGATGTCTTGGATACTGCCGGCGTTGACAAAGTTGGCGACCACCGACAGCGTGTCCTCCAGCGGAGGTGCCGACGCCGTACGTTCGAGCTCGATGGTGTCTCCCTCAAGCAGTGGCGCGGACACCGAGGACAGTATCGCCACGTACGGGTCGCCCAGTACCGTGTCCTGCCGGATCGACGCGGCGGCGTCGGTGGTGATCCGCGAGTTCTCGCGCACCTTGGCCACGATGTCGACACGAGATCGGTGAAGCCGCACCGAGGACACCGACCCGATGCGCAGCCCGTTCAACGTGACATCGGTTCCGGTGGGCAGATTCAGCGCATCCGCGAACCGGATCGTCAGCGTCCTGTCGCCGCCACCGGACCGCACCGACGAGGTGAAGGTTCCGGGATCGACCGCACATCCGGCGACGATCAGGGCGGTCAGCGCCACGACCACACATCGTGACCAGTTCCTCCTCCGGCCGATCACCTCCGCACTTCCCCGAGCAGTCCCATGACATTGACCTTGGCAGCGGGCTCGGGCCCGTCGCGGAGCACCTGACAACTGCCTGTGCGAATTCCGTTGAGCTGTTGGCACAGTATTTCGGGCCGTTGGTGTTTGACGGTGACTGCCGGGCCGGACACGCGCACCGCCGCCCCCTTGCCCTTGACCACGGTCAGGGTGGCCGCGCTCGCGAGAGTCGGCAGCACGGTGAGCGCCTGGCTCACCGAGTTCACCTTGGCCATCGGAATCTCGGCCGTGCCGGCGAAGTCCAGCAGCCGGTAGATGTCCTCGCCGTATCTCCCCATGACGTCGTACACCATCTGCAACACCGGACTGAGCCCCCACATCATGTGATATAGGCCCGGCCACATCTCGTCGGCGCCGATCCGCATCGATGCCGGGAGTTTCCGGAATATCGAGGCGATGTCCCGCCACTGGTCGAGGACCGCGCCGGTCAGCGGACCGGTGGCCACGATGATGGCGCCGATGTCGGAGATCATCCGGTCCGGGTTCTTCACCGCCGACGATGCGGTCCGGAGCAGCTTGTCCAGGTCCGCACCGCCGCCGTCCATCGCTCGTGCGATCGCGTCGACGGAGTCCGCGATCGTGCGGTCATCGCCGCCGGGAGCCATCTCTTCGACGAGATCGGCGGCCGAACCCATGATCTCGGAAATGCTCTTCGGGGTGTGTGAGTTCTCCCGGGAGATGCATTCGCCGGGTTCGAGTGCATGCCCGGTCGAGTTGCCCACCAGTTCCAGCGATCTGTCGGCCAGCACCGACTTCGAACGGGTGACCGCCGCGGCCCCGGCCGGTATCGTGCGTCCTTCTTCCACGGAGAACCCGACCCGGACACCGGTACCGGCGGCCGAGATCGAGGTGATCTTGCCGAGTTCATAACCCATGCGTGTCACAGGATTTCCCTCGTACAGACCGATGGCGTCAGGCAGATAGGCACAGTAGCCCGACACCGACCTCGATCCGCGTGAACCCACGAACGCGACAGCCGCGACGACGACGGCAACCACCACACCCAGAACCGCGACATTGCGCAATCTTTGCCTGCTCATCAGCATCTCTGTCCTGGTACCGGCAGACACATCGATGTCGCGTCGATGATCCACTGCGTCGAGCGGTCCGGTGACGTGCCCCCGAGCAGGGTGAGGAGACCGTCGCGCGCCGGCCCCAACTGGGATACAAGTTTGTCGATCACCGTTGTCATCTCTCCTGCTTTGTCCCGCATCTGGTCGATGACGGGAAAGATCTCGTCGCGGTGGGTGAAGTAGAAGCGGGCGACCAGGGCCAGCCGTTCCAGAACGCTGCCCAGTTCTGCGTAGGCGCGTACGAATCCGACCCGATAGGTATGGAACTGCGACAACAGAATGTTGGCGCGCCGTACCAGATCGAAGATGAACACCTTGCTGTCATTGAAGGTGACCGTGTAGGAACTCGCCATCCGGAGGACGGACTCCACCTGTGACTTCTGCTTGTCGACAATGGCGGCCATCGTCTGCAGGCCCCGCATCGTGGTGCGCAGCGAACTCACATTGTCGGCGAGTCCGTCGGCCACCTGTCGCAGTGATTCGTCCACCGGCCGGCCGTCGACGTCATCGGTGACCCGCGGTAACTCCTGCAGGATATCGGCGATGGTGTAGGGAACGGTGACCCGTTCGGGCGAGATCTCGTGGCTGCCGGTGGTGACGGCGCCGCCGGGGGTCATGGTGACGAAGTAGCCACCCACCGCCGTCAGCAGCTCCACCCGCACCGAGGTCCGGTCACCGATCCGGATATCGCTGTCGACGTCCAGTGACACCCGGACATCGTTGTCGCGCAGGTCCACCGACGCCACCTTGCCCACCGATACCCCGGCGACGCGGACGTCGTCGCCGCCTTTGATCGCCGCCGCGTCACGGGTGGTGAACGAGACGGTCTGCCGTCCCGGCGGGGACAGGTAGAACCATGCCGCACCGGCGATCATCGCCGCGACGACTACACAGGCGGTGATACCGGCCAGCAGATCGTTTCCCGCCACAGCAGCACCGAGCTTCCTCAGCCGCGACATACGCTCACCCCGACACCGTTGACGAGAACCTGTGCGAGACCGGGCATGTCGAGCCTTCCCTTGGAGCACCGGTTGTCCTTGCCGTCCGCGACGGCCGGCAGCTGGATGCTCTGGATCATCGAGGGCAGCAGGCGCAGCGACTTCCAGGCATCATCGATGGTCGGGAAGGCCTCCGAGAGCTGGCGGTCGATTTCGCGCCCCTGCTCCAGCCCCAGCGCCTGCAGGAGGTGATCGATCTGCCGCATGAACGGTGGTCCGAATGTTGCGGCCTTGCGGAACTCGTCGAGCACCGAGTTGGCGGCGTCGATCGGGGTTTCCATTTCGCGGAGAAACTGGACGATCTGCGGCGATTTCCCACCCAGGGTGTCCGATATTCTCGACATATTGGTGACGAGCGCGGAGATCACCTGCCCCCGATCGGTGGTGTACCGGCTGAGCTTGTCCACGCTCGCCAGCATCGGGCCGAGGCCGCTTCCGTCGCCCTGTAGCACCGTCAGCGCGTTCTCGGTGAATCGGTTGATCTCGTCGGTACTCAACGTCTGCAACACCGGCTGCAGACCGTTGAACAGCCTCGTGATGTTGAAGGACGGCGTGGTGTTTTCGAGTCCTATGTGCCGCAACGTGTTTCCACTGCCATCCACATTCGCCAGATCGAGATACCGAACGCCGGACAGGTTGGCGTATTTCACCGCAGCCGTGGACCGACCGGTCACCCGGTGGTTCTTGTCGAGCGTGAATGAGACCACCGACCGGACGCTGTTGGTGGTGGCGTCCTGTTCGAGGTCGATGGCGGTGACCTTGCCGACCTTGACGCCGCGTATCCGGACATCGGCGTTGGGCCGCAGGCCGGAGGTGTCGGTGAAATCTGCCGAGTAGTCGTCGTTACCGCCCCTGATCGGCGTGGTGATGCCACCGATGATGAGCATCATCAGCCCGGCGGCCACCACCGCCGCCAGACACAGCCGCCACAGCGGCGACAGGACGCGCACCGAACCCGCTAGCCTCTCCCGCATCATCGACCGCCATTCGCCGGCCGGTCACCGGCCTGGGCGGCGCGGGAGCGGTTCGATTCGAGGAGGACCTTGAGATTCAGTACCGGCCCGCCGTCGGGCCCTGCCGTGAACGCTCCGTTCAGTCGCCGCAGGAGGTCACCCACCGATTCGGTGTTCACCGCGCCGGCACCGATGTTGGGCAGGAGTTCGGATGCCTTCCCGATGACCGCCGTCGCGGGCGCGAGCTTGTCGGCGTTGCCGTTGAGCAGGCGCCCGACCAACGTGAAGAAGTTGTCGGCCACCGCGTACAACGATTCGGCGAGGCGGTTCTGCATCTCATCGCCCGTGGGGTGCAGCGGACTGCGGTAGATCGAATCCACCGCCACACTGATCCCGTTGACGAACGGCGGCAACGAGCCGACCACCTCGTTGTACCGGTCGATCAGGTACGCCGGGGTCTTGCGCTGCACCTGGGCGACCTCGTCGGCGAACACGACGCCGGCATGGAAGAGCGGTTCGAGCGTGTCGGCGTAGGTCAGCACCCGGTCGATCGAGTTCACCATGTCCTGTTGCAGTGTTCCGCCGGTGACGATCGAGGCCTGCTCGATCATCGTCGCCATGGTGTTGTCGGCCAGGTCGCGGCGCATCACGCGGGCACCGTCGCGCAGGGGCCCGGCGTTCGGGCTCCCGGCCTCGACGATCGTGACCGCACTGATGCCGAAGTAGTTCTTCGGCCGGAAGTCGAGTTCGAGATCTTGTTTGACGCCGTCGATCAGCCCGCGCCGCAGCGTGGCCGACAGTTCCGCCGTGCCGTCGTCGCGGGACGTGAGCGCGGTGACGGTACCGACCTCGACACCGTGCAGCATCACCGCGGTGCCCTCATCGATACCAGCACCGACCCTGTCGGTGACGATGGAGACCCTCACCGCATCGTCGCCGTCCGACCGCAATGCGGGTACCACCGCCGTTCCCACCACCAGCGCGGCCGCCACGGTGGCCGCCCCCACCGCGCCGGTACGCCGCAGCCTGCGTTGCCGAGCCCGCTCCGAGCCGACCAGAAACCCCGAAACCATCGGTCACCTATCCGCTGTCGCCGACGCCTAGCGCCGCTTCGCCTCGACGCGGAGTGCCTCTTCGGCCGCGAGCTTGCCCGGCAGCGCGCACACACCGCCGACCGGATGGGTGCCCGCCCCGCTCAGGAACAGCCCGTCGATGGGCAGGCTGTAGCCGCCCAGCCCCGGTGCCGGCTTGAGCGGACCGAATCGGGTGATCAGCGGATCGACATGGTAGACATTGCCGGCCGGCGCGTTGAACCTCTCCTCGATGTCCGGTCCGCCGAGGACCCGGCGATCGATCTCCAGGCTGTCCAGTCCCTTGTAGTAGAGGGCGCAGTCGCGCAGCACGGCATCGCCGATCTTGTCCCGCACGTCATCCCACGGTTCGCGTGGTGTCACCGGGATGACGCCGGACCAGAACCAGAATGTGCTCTGGCCCTGCGGTGCCTGAGTCGGGTCGACCGCCGACGGGATCATCGAACAACTGTTGGGCACGATCTCGGGCCATTCACCCCGCACCACAGCGTTCCACGCCGCGTCCTGCTCTTCGAGCGTATGCCAGGACACGAGGTGCTTGCGGATGTCGAGCCCGTCGCCGCGCCACTGCTCGTGCCGCTCCATCGACACCTCGCCTTCGAGCGCGACGTTGATCTTCAGCGACGTGGCATGGGTCTTCCGGATCGGGATGTCCTTGGCACGGGTGGCCAGCCTATGGTCCAGGGCGTCCTCGGGCAGCAGCTCGCCGAACGTCACCACCGGATTGCAGGCACTGATGATTCCCTTGCGCGCGCGCACCGTCCGCCCGTCGACGAGTTTGACCGCGGTCGCGCGGCCGTGCGAGAGAACGATTTCGGCCACCGGCGAGTTCGGGTGAATGGTGCCGCCGTGCGCCAGTAGATACCGGGCGATCGCCGCGGGCAGCGCACCGGTACCGCCGATCGGCATCGCATTGGGAACCTTCTGGACGATGCCCAGGTAGATCATCGACCATGCGGTCATGTCCAGGCGCATCTGGGAGAACGCCGCCATCGCCGCCAACGCGCCCTTGGGCAGCTCCGTCTCGAAGGTCTCCTCCAGAAACTCCGTGTGCGATGCCGTCGCGAAATGAATCAGTGGTGCAAGCCTTTTCGGGTGCGCAGAGGCGCGCAGTATCGCTTTGCCGAGCTCTTTCGACCACGGCCGCAGCGGATGGGTCTTCATGTAGGCGACCGCGATGTCCATCGCGGGCGCAAGCGCGTTCGCCAGTTCCAGCCAGGTGTCGGCGTCCTTGCGGGAGAACCTGCGCAGTTCGTCGGCGGTACGGCTCGCATCGGTCCAGATCGCCAGCGAGCTGCCGTCCGGTGCGAGTTGCACGTGGGCGGGATCCACCGGGATGAGGGTGAGACCGTACTTGTGCAGTTCCAGGTCCTCGGTGACACCGGAGACGTTGTAGATGCCGGTGGCCTGAATGGCGCCCTCGTTGAATCGGTGCCCCGGCGCCTTCGGCATGATCGCATTGGTCGAGGTCATTCCGCCGAGCGTAGGCGAGGTCTCCACGACCGTCACCTGATGGCCGGCGCGGGCAAGATAGGAACCGGCGGTCAATCCGTTGTGTCCGGCACCGATGATGAGATAGTCGGTCTCAGCGGGCAATTCGTATGCGGACAGGTCGATGTCGGTGATCATGAATCAGTAGGCTCCAGATAGTGAAGGGTCATCAGAAATTCGGCTGATCATTGTCAGCGGCCGGCTGAGGTCACGGCGCGACGGCGATTGTTCATCACATTCTGATATTTGTCGTACCACAATTCCTGGTACGTCGAATGCGTCACCCGGCCACGTCCGTCATCCCAGCGGTAGACGGTGTCCCGGAACGATGCGTTGGGCCATGCGGGCACATTCGCCGCCGCGATGGCCTCACCGGTGAATCGGTACACCGTACCGTCGGCGGCTTCCGCCTCGACGGTCTGCCGGGTCACGACGTCGAGGGTCGGGTGATACTCGTGTGCCTGACGATGCACGCGCACGATCTCCTTGGTCACCCCGTTCTCCACCACCCAGGCAAAATGGTGCGTCGGTGCGCCGGCCGGGAACTCGAAGGCATCGGCCCACGCCGGGTCGGTGTCGGGATGTTCGACGCTGATCTGGTTGAAGATCAGATCCTCGCCGAAGTACATCGGCGACCAGCCCACCGGCGGCATCGGACGAGGACCGCCGCGGCGTTCTTCCCGCACCTGACCCCAGGACCGGTCCCGGGGATAGTGGCTGTCAATCGCGTACCGCTCACCGTGCAGCGTGAGGGTACCGGTCACATGCATGAACTGTTCGGAACCGCCCGTGGCCGCCACCGTGGTATCACCGTGATGATCGTCCTCACCGGGCACGATGTGCCCGCGGGCCAGCAGCGGGGTCACCGCTTCGTGGACCGTGTCGAATGCCACGGCGCCGTCACCGCTGTCGAAGGCCACCCGGATTCGGGACCCGGGTTCGAGGAACTCCACGCGCAGCCCGTTCGCCGTGGTGTAGGCGTTGTCGACGACCTCGGGCCAGGGCATCGTCATCTGATAGTCCTGGAAGAGATTGTCGGTGGTGTGCACATTGTCCATGCCCTGGAACAGGACCGGACCGCCCTGGATCAGGCCGAAGGCGGGCATCCACCGCACATAGAGGAAGGCACCGATCTGCGCCTCGGGCACGGCGAAGCCGAAATAGTGGGTATGAATCGTGTGCGGATTCCACTGCGCGCCGTCGGCGGGCCGGGCCAGCCACAGATCGCTTTCGCCGGGTTGGGTTACCAGTGACATAGTCGTAATTCCTTCGGTCGTAGATCCTGCGGGCGGTTCGGTCAGTTGCGGTTGCCGATGAATGTCTGCGCGTCGCCGTCGGGTATGTCGAACCCGATCAGACCGGCGAGAAGTTGACTGGCCGGGTTGTTGAGCTTCATCGGGGCGTCCGGGGGCAGGAACCCGATCTCGATCATCAGACTGCCCGCCCGGAACATGATCGCCGAGAGGCGGACCGCCGCGAAGACCTCGTAGTAGTGCAGGTCGTTGACCGGTTGACCACTGATGCGTTCGTAGGCCGCCACGATGGCCTCGCGATCGGGGATACCGTCGGGCCGGGGCACCCCGATCCCCTCGGTGTGGTGCCGCAGGATGAAGATCCACCACGCGAGATCCATTTCGCGCGTGCCGAAGTCGACCATCTCCCAGTCGATGGTCGCCAGCACCGACAGATCGTCGCCGATGATCTGGTTGCCCAGCCGCGCGTCGCCCCAGTTGAGCACGGTCGGCCCGACGACGGCGGGCCGGTTCTCCTCGAGCCACCGGAAGCCGGCGTCGATCGTCGGGCTCGACTCGCCCGCACCCGCCCAGCGGTAGTACTCGCGCCAGATCTCCAGGTGCCGTGTGATGAGTTCGTCGCCGTCGGCGCCGGAACTGTCAAGTGCGGGAAGGGCTGCCGCCTGTCGGTCGACGGCGTGGATCGCGGCCATCCCGGCCAGCGAGTTCTCCACCAGGACACCCTGCTCATCGGCCGGCAGTTCGGCGACCCAGCCGGCCGCGGTGAAGGGCGGGTCGTCGGCCGCGATTCGCCCGTCCACCCGCGACAGCACCAGGAACGGGGCACCCAGCACCGACGAATCCTCCTCGTACCACCACGCTTTCGGGATCGGTACGCTGCCGGTGTTGTACAGCGCGTTGATCACCGCGAATTCGCGGTCGAGGCGATAGTGCTGGAAGATCCCCGGTGACGACGGGGCGACCCGGGCGACGAGCTGATGGGCGACCCGCGTACCGTCCTCGGTCCATGCGGCGCCGAAGAGCAGGGTTTCGGCGGAGAGCCCGGCCGCCGACGGTGTGTTCACGTCCGAGACCACGATGTCACCTGCCTCGGGCAGCTTCTGCTGCAGCCACTTTTCCAGTGCCCGGGCGGCCTCGGCCGGATCCGTCGAATTCTGTAGTGCCATTTTTTTATTTCCCTTCGAAAATGGGATCAGTTGTGCGGGAGCCTCTATCGACTGTTATTGATCGACGATGTCTGTGGCAGAACAACTATGCCTGTGACCGATTGACTGCCTCTGTGACCGATTGACTACGTCTGGGGCTGGATGTCCTTCTGCAGCAATGGCTCGCTGTCGACGGGGATACCGAAGATCGCGGCTTTGACGATGCCGAGTTTGGAGGTGATCAGCACCTCGTCGTCCGGCCGGCAGACCACGAAGGACAGGATCCACACCGCGGTGATCGCGAGTCCGAGCGTCACCAGCCATGCGAGATGGGACACCACGAGCGAGGTGTTGAGATTGAGCGCTGTCCACATCGGCCATGCGGTGGCTCCGTTGGCGATTCCGTCGGCCATCGGGATAAATGCGATGACCAGGGCGATCTTCCACCCCTGCAGATGCGGAAGCAGTCGATAGATCAACGCGCCGGCGGTCATCGGCATGATCGGATTGACGCACACCCACCAGAGCGGAAGACCCCAGAAGTTCAGCGGCTGTGGGCCGTAGTACTCGTACGCGCCCATCAACACACCCGGGCTTTCCAGGAAGATATTGATGAAGACGTCCATGACGTACAGCTGGAATATCCCCTTGACCGTCACGCCGTTGGAGAAGATGCGGTAGGCGAGGTAGGCCAGACCGCCCACGTACCAGATATATACGAAATTGATGAACAACGGAAAGTCGCGACCGAATGAGGAGAAGGTGGTCATCATCGCGCCTTCGCGGATGTAACACAGACCCAAGGTGTCGACTATCGGCTCGAATTGGCACGCGAGCGCACCGCCCAGCAGGCACATCAGCAGCAATGGGCCGCGGCCGGTCAGCAGGTGCCGGATGGCGAAGAACAATCCGATCGCAACCGGAAGCCCGAGGAAGATCGTGAAGATGATCTCCGCCGACTCCGGCATCTGCGTCGTCGGGTGGGCCGGTATAGCCGGCGCGGCGAGGATGAAAGCGGGGTGCAACGTCACTCCTGTCGTCGAGGACGGGGGCTTGACCGGACTCGGCCTGGATATGGCGGCGTGGTCGCCTGCCATTTGGAACGTGACTCACATTACACCACGAATGAAGGAGAACTCAAGACTGAAAATTAGTTCAGACTAGAAATTGTGCACAACCGGCACAGCCCCGGCCGGTCGGGGCCGACGGTGCCTTCGGCAGTAGACCGCGCGAGCGGCCGGAGTGTGTTCGGATCAGATGACGGAAGCGCGGCTGACGTGCGCGGCGTCCGCGGCGTCCAGACCCAGCGCTCGCAGGACGACCTCGGCATGGGTGACCTCGGTGCCCTCACCGAAATTGCCGTCGACGATGCCGCGGATCAGCGACAACGATCCCCCGATGATCAGGTTGAGCATCAGATCCACGTCCGGGGTGGAGAACCGGCCCGATTCGATACCGCGATCGACCAACGCCCGTGCGTACGGGTACATCGCGTGCTCGAACAGCGGACCCGCGTGGTTGAGGTTGATGAGCAACCGCGCGAACCCCGGATCGTCGAAGGCCAGCCGCACGATGCGGCGCGCGGCCCGGGCGACGCCGTACGCGGGGTCCTGCGACTCATCGTCGGACTGCACCGACGTGCGCGCGAGCTCTTCCAGGGTTTCGGCGACAACCGCGTCGACCAGGTCGTCCTTGGTCTGGAAATAGTTGTAGAACGAGCCCATGGCAACATCGGCACGTTCGGTGATGTCCTGGATACGCAGGCCCGCAACGCCCTTCTCGGCGATCAATTCCCGCCCCGCCGCAGTGAGGTTCTGCCGCGTCCGGGCGCGACGGCGCTCGGTCCGGGTCTGCGCGGGTGGCGTTGACATTGCCCCAGTATGTCACGATTGAAATCTCATTCAAAAGCACAGCGGGCCGCACCACGGGCCGGCCGCACACCACAGCGGCGCGACGACGGCCTCGTGCCGCCCCCGCGCCGCCGCCGGAACTATCCGAACGCTGTGCCGTTGTCCGCCCCGAGCGCCGGTGCGGGTCCGGTGTGATAGTGCTCGCCGTCGAACACGGCGGGCAGACCGGCCGCGAGATACTCGCCGAGACCGGGTTGGACGAGCGGCGCGAACAGCGGGTTGCCGGTCAGATCGGTACCGGCGACCTCTGCGAAGTCGCGGTAGCGCTGCGACAGTACCGACGACGATGCGAGTGCTTCCTCGACATCGGCGGTGGTATGCCGGGCGAACCAGGCCGCGAAGAGCGGGGTGAGCACCGCACGGTGATTGAATCGGTCGGTGTCGGTGGAGAAATCGGCCCCCAGCGACTTCTCCACCGCGTCCACCGCGTCGGTGGTCCCGGTGAGCCGCACCAGATCACGGAAATGCCGGGGCGTCAGGGCGACGATCATGAAGCGCCCGCCGTCGGCAGTTTCGAAATCGGTTCCGTACGTGCCGTAGACGTCGTTGCCGGTGGCCGGCCGCACCGCTCCGTTCACCTGAGGTTCGGTCAGATAGCCGAGGGCTCCGGCGATCGCCAGCGCGGTGTCCTCCAGCGGCAGCGTGATGCGGGCACCGGTCCCGGTCTGTTCGCGGCGGCGGACCGCCGCCGTGATCGCCAGCGCGGCATAGATTCCGCAGACGACATCCCAAGCGGGCAGAACATGATTCACCACTCCGGCCGGTTCACCGGCCGCATCGAGCGGACCGGTGATCGACGGAAAGCCGATACCGGCGTTGACGGTGTAGTCGACACCGGGTGATCCGTCGGATCGACCGAGCAGCTCCAGGGTGATCACATCCGGCCGGAGCGCGGCCAGCGTGTCGTGGCTCATCCATTGGCGCCCACCGGCATTGGTGACCAGAATGCCACCGCCGGGACCCGAGCCGGTCACCAGATCCTGCACCGACGTCTGACCTTCGGGCGACCGCAGATCGACGGTCACCGACTTCTTGCCCTTGTTCAGCCCCGTCCAATAGATGGAGTGGCCGTCGGAGGTCAGCGGCCAGCGGTGGACATCGGCTGCGCCGCCGACCGGATCGATCCGGATCACTTCGGCGCCGAGCTGCGCCAGGGTCAACCCGCACAGCGGCGAGGCGACGAAACTCGACACCTCCACCACCCGGATACCCTCGAGCGGACGGGCGCTCATGCCATCACCGCCCGGAACCGCCAATCCAGCACATCACGTGCGCTGCCATCGGATTCATGCGCGAAGACACGCGAGCGCAGGGTGAGGACACCACCGGAGGCGGCCTCGGCGGCCTCCTCGACATGGAGTTCGCTCGACAAGGTGTCACCTTCGTGGACGGGTCCGGTGTGATCACAGGAATCCCACGACACCACCGTCACCAGGTTCGGCAGCGCCCGGGTGGCCTGGGCCAGTGCCAGCCCGATCGTGTGCCCCCCGTAGACCAGGCGGCGGCCGGCGATCCGTTGATCATGGTGGGTGGCAGCGACATTGAGTGAAAGGCGGGCCAATTCCGGTGCGCTCGACACCACATCGCCGCTCGACAGGTAGACGTTGCCGACGAGGTCGGTGGTGAAGTGTTCACCCGAGACCTCCGTGCGATAGCGCGCGAGGTCCCATGGCGGGAGCACCGGTTCGGGCGGGTCGGCCGGCCCGATCGCCGACAGGTCGTCGGCGTGGACCACCCGGTCCGGGTCCGCGTCGGCCGACAGCGCGATCATGGCACACCGGTGGAAGTCGAGCACGGTCTCACCGTGCTGATCGACCGTCACCATGTGCAGCGCCGCCAATCCTGTTGCGGCACGGCCTGGTCTGGTCGAGTTCTCCTTGAGTCCCACCACCTCGGTGGTGGTGGTGAGCGTGTCGCCGATGAGCGGGTACCGCAGGAACCGCAGGCCCCGGTAGAACAGATTCGCCTTCACGTGGTGAGTGACCAGAGTCGACTGCCCGATCGCGAGATCGCAGACCAGACCTGGATGGGCGGGTGGTCCCCCGCCGGTCACCGCGTGTGCCAGCGTCGCGTCGAGGGGAAGCCGGAGCCGATCCCCGAGGATCGCCTGGTGGCTCGCCGCCAGACCATCGGTCAGCGTGATCGACGGTGCTCCGTCGAAGACGTCGCCGACGGACAGGTCATCGAAGTAGGGGCCTCCGACGCGGATTCGCTCGTCTGTCATCGATGGTGTCTCGATTCTCGGTGAGGTGATGGTGGTAACCAGGTCTCAAATGTGCGGCCAAAAAACGCCCCTCCTGTTCTAGCAGATCGTCGGCGTCAGGAGAAGTGCGCCTTCGCACATCCTGCGTGAACAGGATATTTACTACAGAATAGCCCTGATAGCTCGGTGAATACCGAGCCGTAACTTGACTTACGAACCCGGTAGCGACAATATGGCCGTACAAATCTGGGCAGTACGACGCGAGGTGTCAGATGAACGCAACAGAAGATCTCAATGCCGAAGAAACGATGCTGGTCGAGACGGTGCGCGCGTTCGTCGACCGCGATGTGAAGCCGACGGTGCAGCAGGTCGAACACGACAACGCCTACCCCGAGACGTAGATCGAGCAGATGAAGCAACTCGGCATCTACGGACTGGCCGTCCCCGAGGAATACGGCGGCGCGCCGGTGTCGATGCCGTGCTACGCGCAGGTCACCCAAGAGCTGTCCCGCGGCTGGATGAGCCTGGCCGGTGCGATGGGCGGGCATACGGTGGTCGCCAAGCTGCTGACCACCTTCGGCACCGAGGAGCAGAGGCAGAACTATCTGCCACGGATGGCCTCCGGTGAGCTGCGTGCGACGATGGCGCTCACCGAACCCGGCGGCGGTTCGGACCTGCAGAACATGGCCACCGTCGCCCGGGCCGACGGCGGCAATCTGGTCATCAACGGCTCCAAGACGTGGATCTCCAACGCGCGCCGATCCGGCCTCATCGCACTGTTGTGCAAGACCGACCCGAAGGCAGAACCCCGCCATCGCGGGATCTCGATCGTACTCGCCGAACACGGACCGGGGCTGACCGTGTCCCGGGATCTGCCGAAACTCGGTTACAAGGGCGTCGAAACGTGCGAACTGTCGTTCGACGACTACCGGGTACCGCGGTCGGCGATCCTGGGCACCGTGCCGGGCAAAGGTTTTGCGCAGATGATGAAGGGCCTGGAAACCGGCCGCATCCAGGTCGCCTCCCGCGCATTGGGTGTCGCGACCGCGGCCCTGGAGGACGCACTGCGGTACGCGCAGGAACGCGAATCCTTCGGGCAACCCATCTGGAAGCACCAGTCCGTCGGCAACTATCTGGCCGATATGGCCACCAAACTGACCGCCGCCCGCCAGCTCACCTGGCACGCGGCCCGTCGCTTCGACAGCGGCGAGCGCTGCGACATGGAGGCCGGGATGGCCAAATTGTTCGCATCGGAGGTGGCGATGGAGATCGCGCTCAACGCCGTCCGGATCCACGGCGGTTACGGCTACTCCACCGAGTTCGACGTCGAACGCTACTTCCGCGACGCGCCGCTGATGATCGTCGGTGAGGGCACCAACGAGATCCAGCGCACCGTGATCGCCGGACAGCTGGTCGCCCGTGGCGGCATCTGACACGCCGTCGTGACCGCGACCCGGCACCGGTGGCAGGATTGTGATCGATGAACGCGCCTGAGCAGTCCGAGCCGGCCTACCGCACGCTGGCGGCCGAATTGCGCGGCCGCATCATGGCCGGCCACTACCCCGACGGTGTGCGCCTGCCCACCGAGGCCGAACTCGCCGCCGAGTTCGGCCTGAGCAGGCAGACCGTGCGCCGGGCGTTCCTCGAGCTCGTCGGTGAAGGCGCCGTCTACCGGATACCGGGTCGGGGCACGTTCGCCAGCGAGAACGCTGGCAGGTATCTTCGTCAGCTCGGGTCGATCGAGGATCTGATGAATCTGTCGGCCGACACCGAGATGCGGGTGGTCGAACCACCGGCCCGGCGCGTGGACGTGTCCGCCGCCGGTCGCCTGCGGCTGGACACCGACGTGGTCTACCGGATCGTCTTCACCCGCTCCCACGACGATGTTCCGTTCGTGCTGACCACGGTGTGGTGGCCTGCTCCGGTAGCCGAACTGATCGTCGGCAGGCCTGAGGTGTCGGCGGGCGCGGTCAGCGAACACACCATGATCGGACTGCTCGAACCGCTTCTGGCCGAACCGATCTCCGAATGTATACAGTCGATCACCGCGGCCACGGCCGAGCGTCGGGTCGCCGAGGTGCTCGGTTGCCCGGTGGGGCATCCGGTGTTGCGGGTGGACCGACTGTACAACAACGCGCGTGGGGTCGGCGTCGAGCTGGCGGTCAGCTACTTCCTCCCCGAGCACTACACGTACCGGGTGACCCTGCGCAGGTCGGGAGCATAGGGCAACTGCCCGGTCAGCCTCGATCCCGTTGCGGCGAGGACCTCACCTCCGGCCCGGAGGAACCGGGCCCCAAAGGAACCGGGCCCCAAAGAATCGGGCAGCGCCGCGTCGGGATCGTTGCCCGGTCGCACCCTTGCCGTCGGTGGTCATGTCGTTCGCATCCGACCGAGCCGGGCAATACATCGACGACGACAACAGGAACGATCTCGTACGTGGGTGGACAGGATGATGGTAGCCGGGCGGTCCGTCCGGTCTGGTGCTCACTATGTAGTGGGTGTTGCCGACCTCTCCACCGACCGACACGCTCACCCGGAGACTGTCGCCGTCGCCGTCGATGGTGATCTTGTCGATCTGTTTCCCCCGCACCAGCAGGTCCTCGAACAGTGCCGTCGCCACCACCGCCACCGGGTCGCATGACTGTTGACACAGGATGGACAGATGCGTGGAGCCCTCGCCCTGGATCGATTGCGACGAGTATGGGAGAAGACGGTCGGCGGGCAAGATACCCAGCGGGCCGGATGGATAAGGCTCTTCGTATGGCTGGTGGACCATCGGATACTCCGGTCGATCAGTTACGGCCACGGTCGTTCGGATACATGTCGCGATGGTTGGCGATCCCGTCGCCGTCGCTGTCCGTCTCCAACCAGATCTCGTTCACGGCCGTATTGTGGCTGTTGTTGATTTCCCACAAGGCGCTCGCACCCGGCTGGTGCTGCGCGGCAAGCTCTTCATACAATCCGTTGTCACCGACAATGTTCGGGGTGATGTAGCCGCCCGGCAGTTCGGAGACCGAGTAGCCACGGCCCGTATCGTTCCAGGTGACCTGTTGGGCGTGCGACGGCTCGCCGCTGACCGAACGGTCGAAGTGTCCGTCGCGATCGGTATCGATGTGTACGACCTCGAAAACACCGTCCTGATTCGAATCGAACGCGGCCACCTCCAGGTATCCGTCGGCGTCGCCGTCCATCCTCACCTGATCGACCACGCCGTCGCCGTTCGTGTCGTACCCGATGATGTCGTCGACTCCGTCACCGTTCGAATCGTAAGCGAACACGTCGAACAGACCGTCACCGTTGGTGTCGAATCGGCGGTAGTCGATGGCCCCATCGTTATCGGTGTCGAATGCGTCGGCCACTCCGTCGCCATCGATATCGTAGTCCATCAGGTCACTCCTCCCAGGTCCTCCACCCGCACCAGCGGTGGAAGCTTGTACGTTCAGTCGTTCGTTCCGGTCAACTCTTCAGAGAGCGGGCAGTCCGACAAAGTTCCCGCGTTCGCGGCGCCCGTATTTGGTGGCCACCCGCTCACACCGACGGGACCACACCCACAGGGAGCGCCGATACCAATAGACCGGCATATCGGCGCGGCCTGATTCTGGGACACGCTCGTCAACGCCGACGAGGCCAGCAACCCGTTCAATCGGCAATGGGGCGCCGGCTACGGTACCGATGCCGCGCCGCTCCTCCGGGTGTTCAATCAGGTTGCGCAACAAAAGAAGTTCGACCCCGACCGAATCGATGCGAACCGACGGGCCCGCGACCGCGAGGACCTCTCGCCCATCGTTGATCTCGCGGCCACGCATCCGGGCACCGGACGCCGTCCGGACAATCAAACGCTGACCCGATCAACGTTCGCCGCGCACCCCGGGTTCGCAGATGAACGCCACACCTTTGCGTCCGATGCGGGTGAGCACCAACGACAGCGGCCGGGTCCCCTTGGGCTTGAGTCGCTTACGCAAGGCATCTGGGTCCACGTCGAGTCCCCGGACCAGGATCTCCAGCGCGCCGCAGTCGAGTGTGTGCAGGGCTTTGCGTAATACCTTGTCCGACACCGTAGTCTGTCCGATGATGCGGAACCCGCGGCCGGCCTCCGGAACCGAATCACCGGTCAGGTAGGCGATCTGCGGATCCAACTGCCACAACCCGTGCCGGTGAGCGTAGTGGCGCACCAGTCCGGCGCGCACGATCGCGCCGTCGGGGTCGATGATCCACTCCCCCGGTTCGGCGGACGGGACGTCGTCGTCGGTGTCATCGGTGATCTCGTAGCGCGCGACCGCACCGCCCTCACCGCTACGCAGGACCGTGGCCCGGCGCACCGGCCGCGTACCCGGCCCCGACCAGAGGCAGGTTTCACGTACACCACCGTCGAGGGAGGTGACCTGCGCCTCCCCATCGAATCCGAACTGCTCGCGCAGGTTCTGATGGTCGAGCCCCGGCGCACACTTCACGACCAACGGACGCCCGGCATACACGGTGAACAGCTCGAACAGCGATGGGGTGAGCTGGTCGAGCCGGAACACCCGGCCCGATCCGGTACGCCGAGCCGGGTCGGCGAGCACCACATCGGCCGAGGACGCCCGGGTGAGCGCATCCGCGCGCAACAGCACCGTCGGCGCCGACAGTTCGACGGTCCCGGCGTTATGCGCCGCCATCGCCACGCGCACCGGGTCGATGTCGCTGCCGATGACACCCGCCACACCGAGCCGCGAGGACAGTTCCACAAGTTCGGCCCCTACCGAGCAGGTCACGTCATGGACCACCGCATCGGGATAGCGCCGCACGATCTCCACCGAACGTGCCTGCGCCACCGGCCATGCCGTGGCCTGCTGCACCGCGTCGTCGGTCAACAGCAGATCATCGGCGTGCCGCAGTTTGGTCCGTGCCCTGCGCCGGCAGGTCACCGTCTCGATCAACGCGGCGTCGAACGGCGTGTACCTGCCGCGCAGTTCACCGATGTCGGCGATCATCGACGCCGGACTCAGCGGCAGCGACGAGGCCGCACGCAACGCCGCATGTCCCTGCCCCGACCGCAGAAAGGCGACGTCGTCGGCCGTGAACGAATAGCCCAACGCGCCGCCCCCTATCGATCGGCGATCAGACGTCCGACGGCTCGCCGGGCTTCACACCGGTGACTACGACGTTGTAAAAGTACTTCTGCGGAACGACCTTGCGCAGGACGTTCTCATCGAGCCAGGTCATCCGCTTCCAGCCGCCGAAGGCGAATCCGGCCCAGCCCCAGCCGAGCTTCTCGGCGGGTACGGCGGCCTCGAAGGTACGCACCGGCCAGCCGAGCATGGCGGCGGCCAGCTCTTCGGTGGCAGTCTTGACGTCGGTGGCACCCGCGCTGCGGGCGATGCCGGCCAGCTCGTCCGGATCGAAGGTGTGGATGTCGACCACGGCCTCCAGAGCCGCTGCGCGCGAGGACTCGTCGAGTTCCTCCTGCGGGCGGCGCCACGACTGCAAGGGGCCGATCTTGGTGATGTTGGTGGTGGCCCACCAGGTGGCGCGGCTCATCCAGCGGGCGTAGAAGTCACCGATGGTGGACGGCTCACCGGCGAACACGAACCGGCCGCCGGGCTTGAGCACCCGCAGCACCTCGCGCAACGACAGCTCGACGTCCGGGATGTGATGCAGCACCGCATGCCCGACAACCAGATCGAAGGTGTTGTCGTCGTACGGGATCTTCTCGGCGTCGGCGACGCGGCCGTCGACGTCCAGGCCCAGGTTCTCGGCGTTGCGCAGCGCCACCTTCACCATGCCCGGCGACAGGTCGGTGACCGAACCCTTCTCCGCCACGCCGGACTGCATCAGGTTGAGCAGGAAGAATCCGGTGCCGCAACCCAGTTCCATGGCCCGGCCGTACGGCAACGGAGCATCGTCCGCCCCGATGGCCGCGTCGAAACGCCCACGCGCGTAGTCGATGCAGCGCTCGTCGAAACTGATCGACCACTTCTCGTCGTAGGTCTCGGCTTCCCAGTCGTGGTAGAGCACCTGCGCGAGCTTGGTGTCCTTGAGTGCCGCCTGCACCTGCTCCTCGGTGGCGTGCGGGTTGGGTTCGGGATCGATGGTGGGTTCGGTCGTCATCGTCTCAGCTTTCTTCAGGGGTAGTACAAAGTGTCCAGTCACGTGGCCAAGTGCTGCGGCCCGGACAAGTGCTACGGCCCGGACAAGTTCCATGCCACGGACACGATCGATGGCGCGGACCAGGCCGACGGCGCGAACTAGCGGCCGACGAACGTGGCCTTACCGGGACCGTTCTCGACGAACGAGGCCATGCCGATGGTCCGGTCCTCGGTGGTGAACAGCGTGGCGAACTGCTGTTCCTCGATCTTCAGGCCGGTCGCCAGGTCGGTTTCCACTCCCAGGTCGATGGCGGCCTTGGCCGCGGCCAGCGCCACCGAAGCGGCGCCGACGAACTGGCCGGCCCACGCCAGTGCCGCGCTGTACACGTCATCGGGGGCCACGACCTCGTCGACCAGCCCGATCGCCAATGCCTCCTCGGCACCGACGAAGCGGCCGGTAAAGATCAGATCCTTGGCCTTGGCCGGGCCGATGAGCCGGGCGAGCCGCTGGGTGCCACCGCCACCGGGGATGATGCCGAGCAGGATCTCCGGCACGCCCAGCTTCGCGTTGTCACCGGCGATGCGCCGGTCCGCGCCCAGGGCCACCTCAAGGCCGCCGCCCAGGGCGTAACCGGTGATCGCCGCGACCGTGGGCTTGGGGATGCCCGCGATCGAACCGAGGTCGGCCTGCAGGTCGGCGGTGATCTTCGTTATCTCCGCGTAGCTCAGGTCGTTCATCTCCTTCACGTCGGCGCCCGCGGCCAGCACCTTGGGGCCGCCGTAGACGACGACGGCCTTGATGTCGTCGCGCACCGACGCCTCACGTGCGGCTGCGGCCAACTCGGCCTGTACCTGCCGACTCAGCGCGTTCATCGGCGGTCTGCTCAGCAGGATCGTGCCCACACCGGGGTGGTCCGCGGAGGTTTCGAGGGTGACATACTCGGCCATGGACACCGAGGCTACCGTTCCGGCGCCGTCAAGCAACCCTTGGGTTAGCTCACGCTTGCCTTATCGGATGGCTTACGGGATTTAATTGCGGTCACTCGGCAACTCGCCTGCCATCGGTGACGCCGACCACCACGGTTGGCGAGGTGGGAACACGACCAGCCGATAGCGTTGAGCGCACAGTGGGCGGACGCACCATTGCCCCCTCGAGTCCCGGTCGGAGTACTTTCGACCGGGCCGACCGCGACAACCCGGAAGGACACCGGTCCGACGGGTGAGATCCCCGAATCGCCGATGGAGGTCCCGAATCCCCGCCGAGCCGAGCCACCCGGATCACCGGATCACCGGCTGATCAGGGCACGTCAACCGGCAGATCGGGGCACCGTGACCGACCGGATCCGCGGTGTCACCGACCGGATCGATCATCCCGTGCGTTGAACATGGCGAAATAGTCGGCCGAGCCGTCGAACGTCAGGCCGTACGGGTCCGCGGCGTCGTCCTGGCCCACCACCTCGACCGCCCGTTCGGCGGCAAAGGCGTCGGCGACCGTGCGGTACGAGCTCAGCTCACGCAACCGCGCCCAGGTTGGCGGAAGCAGCGAATGCACGCCTCGTGACCACGCTTCCAGAGCGTCGCCGGGCCGGACCCAGGCCACCGCGGAGGCCTCGGAGGTGGAACCGTCGGCCTCCTGCCCGTCGGGCAGTGCCGCGAGGAAGAAATGCGTACTGTACCGCCTGACCGACACCGGCGGAGTGATCCAATGCGCCAGGGGCGCAAGCCAATCAGCGCGCAGTGTGAGGGCTCTGCGGCGCATGAGGCCGCCGAACGACAACTCCTTTGCCACCAGCGCGTCGCGGTCGGCGGCCACCTCACCGGGCGATGGGACCAGTCCGTCGCCGCCGGTGGCCAGCAGCACCCCGCACTCCTCGAAAGTCTCCCGGACCGCGGCCACCACCAGCATCCGGGCGGCCACCGGATCGGTACCGAACCTGTCGGCCCACCACGACGGCCCCGGCCCGGCCCAATCCACGTCGGTGTCGTCGGCGGCATCGACGCCGCCGCCGGGAAACACGGTCATCCCCGCGGCGAACGCCATCTCGGCGACCCTGCGCAGCAAGAACACCTCGAGCCCCGACACCCCGTCCCGCACCAGAACCACCGTCGCCGCATCACGCGGCGTGGCGATCACCTCCGGCATCGGCGCGGTGCGCTGCCCTGCCTCGACGAGCCACCGGTCGAGGGACTTCTCCTCTGGCATATCGCTCCTGAAACGTCCCGCTCAGCGGAGCGCGTCGGACGGCAACCGGCCGTCGAGCTCGACGAAGTACTCGTCCGAGAACGGGAACCGCAGCCCGGTCATCATCGCCGTGGTCGCCTCCGGCATCACGGTGGTGATCTCACGGGGTGCCGCCATGAGTTCGGCGACGGTGTCGTGACGAGCGAGCTCGCGCAGCTGCGACCAGGTGGGCGGCAGCAGGAAATGTTGCCGATCGGCCCAACGGCGCAGCGCCTCACGCGCCGACAACCAGCCCGCGACCGACACCTCCGAGGTCTCGGCGTCGGCCTGCTGACCCGCGGGCAGGGCCGCGATGAAGAAACGGGTGTCATAGCGTCGCTTCTCAATCACCGGGGCAATCCAATGCGACAGCGGCGCAAGCAGATCCGCACGCAACGTCAATCCCCGGGCGGTCAGGAAGCCGGCCAGCGAAAGGGACTTGTCGACGAGCCGCGCGCGCTCGTCGGCAAGGGTGCCGGGTTCGGGAAATCTGCCGTCGACGTCGGTGGCGATCAGCACGCCGCATTCCTCGAACGTCTCACGGACCGCCGCACATACCAGCGACTGCGCGACCGGTTCGGTGGATCCGAAGGTCCGCGCCCACCACTGGGCATCCGGGCCGCTCCAGGCGATATCGGCCTCTGCGTCACGCTCGTCGACACCGCCACCGGGAAATACCGTCATCCCACCGGCGAACGCCATCGTCTTGACGCGCCGTTGCAGAAACACCTCCACGCCGTCGGTGCCGTCGCGGACCAGCAGCACCGTGGCCGCATCACGCGGTACCGACGGCTGTGCCGGAACGGCCGCCCCGGTGTCCGGGTCGACCCCGGACCCCGACCTATCCATCACCGACCTATCCATCGCCGACCTATCCACCCGTGACTGATCTGCCATGGCCGCACCTCCTGCACTCGTCGGCCCACCGTCGGGGACCGCGCTGTCTCGACCCTAGCGGGCCGACCGATCGCACGATCGGCGGAGGTCGGCGAGTACCCGTCCCGGTGTCAGGCCCGGCGGTGTCCCCCGGCCCTGCGGCTACGCCGCGCGAAGAACCGGCCCCCCGACTTCGAGAGCATGATCTGCTGGCGGAACGCGGTGGACAGATTGGCGCTGGTGAGTACCTCCGGCAACAGTCCCTGCGCGATCACCCCGCCCTCCGAGAGCAGCAAGGCGTGGGTGAAGCCCGCCGGGATCTCCTCGACGTGGTGGGTGATCAACGCGATCGCCGGGGCGTCGGGGTCCTGTGCCAGATCCGAGAGCCGGGCCACCAGTTCCTCCCGCCCGCCCAGGTCGAGCCCTGCGGCCGGTTCGTCGAGCAACAGCAGTTCGGGGTCGGTCATCAACGCGCGCGAGATGATCACCCGCTTGCGTTCCCCCTCCGACAGGGTGCCGAACGCACGGTCGGCCAGATGCTCGGCACCCATCGATTCGAGTGACTCCACCGCCTGCGACCGATCGACATCGTCGTACTGTTCCTTCCACCGCCCGAGCACTGCGTAGCCGGCGGACACCACCACGTCGCTGACCACCTCGTCGTCGGGCACCCGATCCACCAGTGCGGGACTGGACACCCCGATCCGGGTGCTCAACTCGCGCAGTTCGACGCGGCCGAGTTGCTCATTGAGGACGAACGCGGCACCGGTCGTCGGGTACAGCTCGCCCGCGGCAAGGCGCATCAGAGTGGTCTTACCGGCGCCGTTGGGACCGATGATCACCCAGCGCTCGTCGAGTTCGACCTGCCAGGACACCGGCCCGAGAAGTGTTTTCCCGTCACGGACCACCGACACATCACGAAAATCGATGAGCAGATCAGGATCGGATTCGAGCACGGAGTCTGATTCGAGCACGGAGTCTGATTCGGCGGCGGCACTCTGCGGCGATGTCACGGTGTCCATCTTGCATCACCGCCCCGCCACACGTGCCTCGCCACGTGCAAAACCGCCACGTCCACAACACGGTGCACAATCTGCCCGCCGGAATACCCGGGCGCCCGAATCCCTTGACTTCCATATGTCCGTTGATCTTTCGATTCTCGATCTTGCACAGGTAGGCCGTTCGGAAACCGTCGCGGCCAGTTTCGCCGCGAGCGTCGACCTGGCCCGAGGCGCCGAACAATGGGGCTACAAGCGCATCTGGTACGCCGAACACCACAACATGTCCACCATCGCCTCCTCGGCCCCGGCGGTCCTCATCGCACATGTGGCCGCCCACACCAGCAGCATCCGGCTCGGCGCCGGCGGCGTGATGCTGCCCAACCACGCACCGCTCACCGTCGCCGAACAGTTCGGGACACTGGCCGAACTGCATCCGGGGCGTATCGACCTGGGCCTGGGCCGGGCTCCCGGCAGCGACCAGAAGACGTTCACCGCGCTGCGCCGCACCATCGCCGACGCCGAACGCTTCCCGCAGGACGTTCTGGAGTTGCAGGGATACCTGACCGGGCAGTCCCACGTCGAAGGCGTCACCGCCACCCCCGGTGCGGGCACCGACGTGCCACTCTACATCCTGGGTTCGTCGTTGTTCGGCGCCCAGGTGGCCGCCGCGCTCGGGCTCCCCTACGCTTTCGCCTCACACTTCGCACCGCAGGCCCTCACCGAGGCCGTCGCCCTGTACCGGCGTGAGTTCCGCCCGTCTGCCGTACTCGCGCAACCATATGTGATCGCCGGTGTCGGGGTGATCGCCGACGAGGACGCCGATCGCGCCGCGGCCCAGCTGCGGGCGGCCAAACGGGCCCGCATCAACGTCCTGTTCGCACGCGACCGGCAGTTCACCGACGAGGAGTGCGACGCGATCCTGACGATGCCGCAGGGACGCCAGATCGAACAGATGATGACCTACTGCGGCGTCGGCACCCCAGCGCAGGTGCGCGAATACCTCGACTGGTTCACCGGACACGCCGACGCCGACGAGTTGATCCTCGCCTCGTTCGCCCCCGACCGTGAGGTGTGGCGCAACACCTTCGCCCACCTGGCCCCCGTTCCGGCACCAGTCGGCTGAACCCCCGCCGTGGCGGCAGGGCGACGGGTCAGCCGATGTCGGCGATCACGGTGACCGAGCCGGGCGCGATCTCGGTGAACCCGGCATCGCGCACCGCCACCGCCGTGCCCCGCGCGTCCGCCTCCAGCAGTGCGTGCCAGCGTCCGGTGGCCGCCTGACGCACCATCAGCGGGCAGCCGTCGTCGTGCCATCGCGTGGCGTCCCCGGCGGACATCAGGCGCACCGCCAGCATCGCGGCATGCCCCACCTGGGCGGCACACTTGCCGACGGTCATGTTCAGGTCCGGACCGAGCCACAGGACCACGCCGGGGCCGGGTGCCGTCTGCAGCTCACCGGGTACGTCGGTGCCGCCGATCTGCAGTTTGCCGATCCTCCGGTCGATGTCCCCGACCCGGCCGGGAACGTAGGCCCGGGCACCGGCATCGCCTTCGGTGGCGGTGACGCCCCACACCTGCTGGGCCGCCTCCCACTGCGCGCCCCGCGCCCGGCGGGCGATCTTGCGGATCCGGGCATCACACCAGGCGTCCATCGGCGCCGCCCACGGACCCTCGCCCTCGGTCCGTTCGTCCAGGCACAGCAGGGCCACCGCGCGGGCCGCGGCGGTCAGCAGATCGGTACGGTCCGGCGGCGAGGTCTTCTCGATGCGCAGCACCATCTGCATCGCGAGCACGTCGGCGGGATCGGGCGGGTCCTCGTGCCCGCCGACGTAGCGGGTCAGCCGCCGGTACGCCTCGATACCCACGTGCTGCTCGTCCGGGTTCACGAGACTAGTCCAGCGGGACGCGGCGCAGCACCCCGTCTGCGGCGTCGGCGGCCTCGATCTCGTCTCGGGTGATGCCCAGGATGAACAGCACCGCATCCAGGAACGGGTGACTGAGCGCGGCGTCGGCCACCTCACGCAACGCCGGCTTCGCGTTGAACGCGATTCCCTGCCCCGCGACGCTGAGCATGTCGATGTCGTTGGCGCCGTCGCCGACGGCCACGGTCTGCGCCATCGGGATACCGACCTGCTCGGCGAATGCCCGCAGGGCGCGCGCCTTGCCCGGACGGTCGACGATCTCGCCGACCACCTTTCCGGTGAGTGTGCCGTCGGGGCCGATCTCCAGCGTGTTGGCCCGGACGAAGTCGAGTTCGAGTTCGGCCGCGAGAGGGTCGATCACCTGGCGGAAGCCGCCCGACACCACACCGCAGTGATACCCGAGGCGGTGCAGGGTCCGGATCGTGGTGCGGGCGCCCGGCGTCAGCTCGAGCGAAGCGGCGACCTCGTCGATGACCGATGCGTCGAGACCGGCCAGGGCGGCCACCCGCTGGTGCAGCGACTGCGCGAAATCGAGTTCGCCGCGCATCGCCGACTCGGTGACCGCGGCGACCTCGGCCTCACGGCCCGCCTTGGCGGCCAGCATCTCGATCACCTCGCCCTGGATCAGGGTGGAGTCGACATCGAACACGATCAGCCGTTTGGCCCGCCGGGCCAGGCCGCCGCGTTCGACGGCGATGTCGACCTCGTGTCCGGCGGCGACCTCCGCGAGTGCCTTGCGCAGTACCGCGTCGGCGGCGACATCGTCGCGGCCGGCCACACTCACCATCAGTTCCAGACCCGTGAGCGGGTAGTCGGCGATCCCGCGGATCGAATCGATGTTGCCGCCCTGGGCCGCCAGCGCCGCGGCGACCGCCCGGAACGCTCGCGCGGTGACCGGGCTGCCCAGGAGCACCACCGCATGTGTGGACGGGCTCCGGCTGCCCGAGTTGACGCCGACATCGACGTGCACGTCGATGCCGACCGAGTCCATGGCCTGCTCGACCACCTCCTGAACGTCCTGCGGGTCACCGGTGCTCGCCACGAGGACCCCGAGCGTCAGCCGTCCGCGGATGACGACCTGCTCGACGTCGAGAAGACTCACCCGCTGACCTGCCAGTGCTCCCATCAGGGTCGAGGTCACACCGGGCTTGTCGGGCCCGGTGACCGTGATCAGAACTGTTGTCTCCTCGGAGGAATTGGCCACGAGTCCAAATCGTAGAGGGCGCGATCGCCGCAACGCCAAACGGCCCTCGCTGAGCGAGGGCCGTTCCGCGTGCTGTATTCGATCCGGTGTCAGTGCGATCCGCCGGGCAGCGAACCGCCGCCCGAACCCGCGCCGACCGATTCCTTGGCGTTGCCGTGGCCGGGACCCACGTGCGCCTCGGCCTTGAGCCGCTCGATCATGTGCGGGTAATGCAGCTCGAACGCGGGGCGCTCGGACCGGATGCGGGGCAGTTCCGTGAAGTTGTGCCGCGGCGGCGGGCAGCTCGTGGCCCATTCGAGCGAGTTGCCGAAGCCCCACGGATCATCGACGGTCACGACCTCGCCGTAGCGGTAGCTGCGGAAGACGTTCCACAGGAACGGCAGCGTCGACAGGCCGAGGATGAACGCACCGACGGTCGAGATGATGTTGAGTTCGGTGAATCCGTCCGACGGCAGGTAGTCGGCGTAGCGACGGGGCATGCCCTCGTTGCCGAGCCAGTGCTGGACCAGGAACGTGGTGTGGAAGCCGATGAAGGTCAGCCAGAAGTGCCAGCGGGCCAGGCCTTCGTCGAGCATCCGGCCGGTCATCTTGGGGAACCAGAAGTAGACGCCGGCGTAGGTGGCGAACACGATGGTGCCGAAGAGCACGTAGTGGAAGTGCGCGACCACGAAGTAGGAGTCGGACAGGTGGAAGTCCAGCGGCGGGCTGGCGAGCAGCACACCGGTCAGACCACCGAACAGGAACGTGACGATAAAGCCCACCGAGAAGAGCATCGGTGACTCGAAGGTCATGTTTCCCTTCCACATGGTGCCGATCCAGTTGAAGAACTTCACACCGGTCGGGACCGCGA
>ERZ795062.311-NODE-311-length-43200-cov-19.562730_pt1 | contig 43200 bp, 42 predicted proteins | sample MGYA00375146_ERZ795062 | MGnify/ENA primary metagenome ERZ795062 (study PRJEB30191, sample SAMN05720281) | activated sludge metagenome | isolation source: Anaerobic digester | place: USA | collected 2015-07-16 ...
CCACCGGATTGCTGCCCGCGGCCCCTTCGAGATAGCCGAAGATCCCCGGCGGCAAGGGACTCGAAGCGGCAATGCCGCGCCCGTTCATGAAAATCGAGATGAACTCCTCCTGGTCGATGGCGATCGACAGCGCCTGCCGCAGCTTGGTCGGTTGTTCCGCGAGGCTGCCGACGACCGGATCGAGCAGGTTGAAACCCATGTAGAAGATCGACGCGCGCACGCTGGTCAGCAGGCGAATTCCCTTCTCGCGCATCTCGTCGGTGAGCTGCACGTCACCCCCGACCCCCAGCCGTACCGCCTGGTCGAAGCTGTCGGAGGAAATTCCCGAGGCATCGTAGTAGCCCTGCAGAAACTTGTTCCAGTACGGGATGCTCTCCTTCTCGCGCGAGAAGACCGCCTTGTCGATGAACGGCAGGGGCTTGCCGCAGTCGGCCAGCAGCCCGTCCGCCTGGTCTTCGGGCTCGCCGTGGCAGGGATAGGCCTCGCCGTGGAAGTTCGGATTGCGTTCGAGAACCATGCGGCTGTTGGGATTGTTCTGGGTGAGCATGAACGGACCAGTACCCACCGGATACCAGTCGAGCGTCAGGTTCTTCGCGGCCATCCCGGGCTGGTGGTAGAAGCGGTCGACTTCGCGCGGCACCGGGGCGAAGAAGGGCATCGCCAGCCAGTACACGAACTGTGGATACTTGCCGCGCAGCGTGATGCGATACGTGTAGCGGTCGACGCGCGTCACGCCGCTGAGCGGGAAGCGGTCGAGATCCAGCCAGTCGCCAGGCGGTAGGTCCCTGGCGGCCGCCTGCAGCGCCGTGCCGAGTTCGCGCAGGCCGACGATGCGCTCGGCCATCATGCTGAAGATCGGCGAGTGCAGGCGCGGATGCGCGAGGCGCTTGATCTCGTAGATGTAGTCGTCGGCGATCAGCTCGCGGCTGCCGGTGTGCGCAAAATCGGCGATCGTCTCGATGCCGCGCAGCGCCTCGCGCTGGCCGGACACCTCGCCGGGCGGCGCGCCGGCTTCCTCGGCAAAAGCCGGATGCGGCTGGTAGCGGATGCCCGGACGAATGCGAATCTCGTAGACACTGTGCGCGATCTCGGCCACCGGCGCGTCGGCAGACAGTTCGTGGCCTTGCGCGTCGTAGTAGCGCGGCACCGGCACCGCCTCGCTGGTCAGGGGGATCAGCGTGTAGGGCCGCTGCAGGTAATGGTATTGCAGCGGTGGCTCGTACACCTGCGCGGTGAAGGTGATTTCGTCCTCGGTGTATGACTGCACCGGGTCGAGATGTTTGGGACGCTCGGAAAAGGCGGCGTAGAGGATGTTCCTGCCGCGCTCGGCGCTCGGGTACGGATCGTTCTGCTCGCTCGCGCAGGCGGTCAGCAGGAGCAGCAGCGACAGAAAGACGAGGCGAAAAACGAGCATGGGCGGCAGTGTAGCGCGAAGTTCGCCCGCGTTGATCAGGCGGCGCGGTCAAGACCTGCCGCGGCGCCTACGGCGATCGCCGGGACTTCGGTCGAATCCTTTATAATGCTGGGGTTAGGCTGGTCTACGCCAGCCAATCCAACACCAGCCCATTTTCGTTACGGGAGAAGTCATGGGATTCCTCGCAGACAAGCGCATCCTGATCACCGGCGTGCTGTCGAAGCACTCGATCGCCTACGGCATCGCCAGGGCCTGCCACCGGGAAGGCGCGCAACTGGCTTTTACCTATCAGAACGAACGCTTCAAGGATCGCCTCGCGAAGTTTGCCAAGGAATTCGACAGCACGCTGATCTACCCGTGTGACGTCGCCGAGGACACCGAAATCGAGCGGCTGTTCGCCGACCTCGGCGAGCACTGGGACGGCCTCGAAGGCCTCGTACATTCCATCGCCTACGCGCCCAGCGACGCCATCGAAGGCGACTTTCTCGACGGCATCTCGCGCGACGCCTTCCGCATCGCGCATGACGTCTCTTCCTACAGCTACCCGGCGCTGGCCAAGGCCGCCCGCCCGCTGCTGCTGCAGGGCCGCAATCCGGCGCTGCTCGCGCTCTCCTACCTCGGCGCCGAGCGCACCATGCCCAACTACAACACCATGGGCCTGGCCAAAGCCAGCCTTGAGGCGGCCACGCGCTACCTCGCGTTCTGCCTGGGTCCGCAGGGGATTCGCGCCAACGCCATCTCGGCCGGCCCGATCAAGACGCTGGCCGCTTCAGGCATCGGCAACTTCTCCCGCCTGCTGGCCTACAACGCGCACAACGCGCCGCTACGCCGCAATATCACCATCGACGAGGTCGGCAACGCCGCCGCCTTCATGCTCTCCGACCTGGCCAGCGGCATCACCGGCGAGATCATGTACGTCGACGGCGGACTGAACACCACGGCGCTCGGCAACGCCGACCCACTGCCGGCCTGAACCTTCAGCGCTTGCCGCTGGCGAGCACACCGACCGCGGCGAGAATCGCCGTCAGCAACTTCCAGGCGTGCCCCACCGTCGCGATCTCGACGCCCTCACCGGGGGCGTGCGCGCCGCGTATGGTCGGCCCGAAGGAGAGCATGTCCAGGTCCGGATAGTTGGCGGCGATGAGGCCGCACTCCAGGCCGGCGTGGATCACCTGCAGCCGGGCTTCGCCGCCGAATTCTCGCTGGTAAACCGACTGGCAGAGCGCCAGCAGCGACGAAGCCGGATTCGGTTCCCAGCCCGGATAGTCGCCGCTCTTCTCCGCCGACGTCCCCGACAGGGCAAAGAGGCTGACGATCTCGTCGGCCAGCGCGCTGCTGCCACTGTCGAGCAGCGAACGGACCATGAAATTGCATGCCCCGTGCGCCGGCGTGAGCGCGACGATACCGAGGTTGCTGGAAGTCTCGACCACGCCGGGGACTTTCAGGCTGCGGCGCCGTACACCGTGTGGCGCGGCATGCAGCGACGCCAGCCAGATCGCCTGTTCGGCGCCAGACATCAGATGTCGCGCCGTGGTGGGAGCGCAGCGGATGCTCAGACCTTCGTCGACGCCACACAATTCCAGGCGCAACAACGACTGCCATGCGGCCAGGCTTGCCGCCAGCGCATCGGCCTGCCCAGCCGGCAGCGCGACGATTGCCGAGGCTTCGCGGGGCAGCGCATTGCGCGCCGAGCCGCCGCCGAGTTCCGCCAGCCGCAGCGGCCAGCGACGCTCCAGCCCCCGCAGGACGCGCACCAGGAGCTTGATGGCGTTGCCCCGCTCGGCGTGGATGTCGACTCCCGAATGCCCACCGCGCAAGCCATGCAGCTCGATCCGCCAGACTTCGAAACTCTCCGGCAACGGTTCCGGCCGACCTTCCCGCTGCACGTCGACATCCAGCCCGCCGGCGCAGCCCAGGAACAGCTCGCCCCATTCCTCGGTATCGAGGTTGAGCAACAGGCGCCCTTGCAACAGACCACCCTGGAGCCCACGGGCGCCACCCATCCCGGCTTCCTCGTCGACTGTCAGCAGCGCTTCGAGCGGCCCATGCGGCAGCGACGCATCTTCCAGAGCCGCCAGGATCAGGGCCACCCCGATACCGTTGTCGGCGCCGAGCGTCGTGCCCTCGGCGAGCAACCAGCCGTCCCGACGCACCGGCCGGATCGGGTCGCGGGAAAAATCGTGTGTCGTCTCCGGGGTCTTCTGGCACACCATGTCCAGGTGCGCCTGCAACACCACCGCCGGTGCCTGCTCGCGGCCGGCACTGGCCGGCTTGCGGATCAGCAGATTGCCAGCGGCATCAATGCAGGTCGCCAGACCCCTGGCGAGCGCCCACTGCCGGAGCTCGTCGCGCAATCGCCCTTCCGCCTTCGACTGGCGCGGAATGCGACACAGGGTCGCGAAGTGTGCCCAGACGGCCGTCGGCTCCAGGCCGCAGAAAACCGCTTCGAGTGGTGCTTGCGTCATGCTGTTGATGATCCTCCCTGAAGTGGCTGGAGAGACGGAGCGCCCAACCATTTTCGCCGTATGTCATGCCACGTGTGCCTCGCCTGCAGACCTTGGCGTCTGCTGTTATAGCGGAGCTTGATCGGGTTGCGCAAGGGCAAGCCGGATGGGGCTGCGGGATGGCCGTTCCAGTCCAGCCCGCGCGTAGTCCGCAAGCCACTATTTCTTCATCAAGGGTTTCGCCGACACCTGCAACCGACGCCACTCGAAAAATGCCGACTTCCTGGCTACAAGCGACGACGGGACGAAGATCCTTGAGCGGGTGAACACCGCCGCAACCCGTTCCAGACCCAGGTAATGCCTTTACCCTCCGTTCAGGCGCGACGGCGGGCCAAACCCTGGACTTTCGGCTGATCGGCCGTACAATCGCGGCGACGACCGCCAAGCCGACGGTCGCATCCCGCACGGTTTAAGCGCCGCGATGAGCCAGCGCCCAAACCGAGCGCTTTCGGCGCGCCGAGCAAACGCCATTCGCCGTACCTCTCAAGGGTTGCGCACATGATCAATCTCTTCCCACCGTGGCCGCTGTTCTCCGCCTTCGTGCTGGCCAGCCTGGTGCTGGCGCTCACCCCAGGGCCGGGCGTGTTCTACATCGTGACCCGCAGCATCGTCGAGGGCCGCCGTTCGGGACTGGTGTCGGTAGCCAGCGTCGCGCTCGGTAACCTGGGCAACGCCCTGGCCGCGTCGGTCGGTCTCGCGGCCCTGTTTGCGGTCTCCTCGCTGGCGTTCACGATCGTCAAGTATGCCGGCGCGCTCTATCTGGTTTACCTGGGCGTGCAGATGCTGCGCACGCCACCGGCCGAGCTGTCGGCGCCCACGCCGGCAGCGGCGGCGCGGTGGCGCATCTTCCGCGACGGCTTCGTCGTCGCCCTGCTCAACCCCAAGACCACGGTGTTCTTTGCCGCGTTCCTGCCGCAGTTCCTGAGTCCGGAAGTGCCCCCGGTGTATCAGAGCATGGCGCTCGGTGCGCTCTTCGTCGCCATCGCCGCGCTCACCGACAGCGCCTATGCGCTGGCCGCCGGCGCAGTCGCGCCGGCGCTGGCGCGCGCGCGTGGCGTTCGCCTCACTGGTCGGTGGCTGGGTGGCAGCGCGTTCATTGGCCTCGGGGTGTTCACGGCGTTGGCCGGGTCGCGCGGCGCAAGCTAGCTTCGACCCGCCGATTGGTGCTCACCGGTCACCTCTCACGGCGGGGCATTGGCCGCGCCGGCGCCCGCCGCACTGCGTCCAGGAGACTGCCCGCTTTTCGACTGCCATCAACCGGAGCACCTGGTTCGCCCTGACGACGCCAACCCGACGACCTACATGCGACCGTGATAGCTGTAATGGCCATCGACAATGTTGCCGCCACGATCAAAGTTGCACGTATAGGTCAGATTTCGCGCGCCACCTGTTTCGAAGGAAACGCGGCCATCGCCGCTCAGCGTCCGGCCGTTCAGATTCACCTGTTCCAGATCAAGATCGTCTACCGAGCCGTGATCATGAACCAGGTGTTGGCGAACCACGTTCCGGCACTCGCTCCGCAAGTAACGCATGTCGTCAAAGGGATTGGCCTTGCCGGTGTTGTAGACGGTACGGCTTTCTGCATGCGACTGGTCATTGCCACTATTGCTGCTGGCGATCACGGCGGCCAAGGCCGCAAGTCCGACAACCCCGGCGCCGATCATCAGCGCCTTGTTCCTCTTGTCCTTTTTCCTGTCGGAATCCGAGTCATCCGAGCCAACATTCCAGCTGACGATCTCCTTGTGATCAATCCGGCAATCGAAGCGATGGTTACGGTTATCCCGATCTTTCACTCTTCCGCTGACGTTGAATGAATGGTGACCGGTTTCGTCGGCACGAACGTCCTCGGGATTTGAATAGGACGAGCCCCAATGAACCACCTTGCTCAAGCAATCCATCCGGGCATTGAACTCGTTGTAGGCAAAAGCACTCGGTGCGGCGAGCAGGGCTGTCACCGCAAGACTCAAACAGATCTTCTTCGAGGGGTTCATTCAGTTTTCCTTTCTGGGCAAGTGCCCGGGTGGCGTTCAAAAAGCGCCAGACATCATGCAATATTCTTGGCAATGAAGTAATACCCAACTTGTCGGGTCGACTGAGGCAGGCAGTGCGCAAGGGCCGCCTGGCAAGCCAACCCGGACTGCTCGTCGGTTACCCTGAATCGACGCCACCGCCTGCGGTGGCGATGGCCGGTATGGCAAGGCGAGTTCCGGTCCTTGCGGCCAGGCTTCGGCACGGGGATACTCGCATTGCCGCTTCAACCCCCGGGAGGAGTCAACATGCGCAGCATCACGATCCGCCATGGACTGGTTCTGGCGCTGATCTCGATGCACGTGGCGGCAGTCGAATTGCCGCTGGATCGCATCAGCTTGCCGCCGGGTTTCTCCATCAAGCTCTGGGCGCGCGTCGACAACGCCCGGCAGATGGCGCTCAGCCACCACGACGGCAACGGCGGCACGCTTTTCGTCGGCTCGATGCAGGCCGGAAAGGTTCATGCGGTGCGCTTCGACGCCGGCTTCAAGGCACAGGCCGTGCGCGTCGTCGCCAGCGGCCTGCAGCGCCCGGTCGGCGTGGCCTACAAGGACGGCAGTCTCTACGTCTCGGCGGTGAGCCGCATCCTGCGCTACGACGATATCGAGCGACACCAGGCGCAGCCACCAACAGCCGTGCTGGTCACCGACCGGCTGCCCGCCGAGACGCATCATGGATGGAAATTCATCGCCTTCGGCCCGGACGGCAAACTCTACGTGCCGGTCGGCGCGCCCTGCAACATCTGCGAGCCCGATCGGCAGCGTTACGCCAATATCCTGCGCATGCATGCCGATGGCAGCGGCAGCGAAGTCTATGCCCTGGGGGTGCGCAATACGGTCGGCTTCGACTGGCAGCCGCAGACCGGGGAACTCTGGTTTACCGACAACGGCCGCGACCTGCTCGGCGACGACCTGCCGCCGGACGAACTCAACCATGCGCCCCGCGCCGGCATGCATTTCGGCTTTCCGTATTGCCACGCCGGCGATCTGCCCGATCCGGAATACGGCGCCAGGCACGCCTGCCGGGAGTTTGCCGCGCCGGCGCAGAAACTCGCGCCCCACGCCGCCGCGCTGGGGATGCGCTTCTACACCGGGACGATGTTCCCGCCGCACTATCGGAACCAGATCTTCATCGCCGAGCATGGATCGTGGAACCGCTCCCGGAAGATCGGCTACCGGGTGACGCTGGTGCGCCTGCAAGGCAGCAAGGTCATCGCCTACGAACCCTTCGCCAGCGGCTGGCTGAATGGCGAGAGCGCCTGGGGACGCCCCGCCGACGTCCTGGTGCTCCCCGACGGCTCGCTGCTGGTCTCCGACGACCACGCCGGTGCGATCTATCGCATCACCTATCGCGACTGAGCGGGTGGCCACCGTCGAATCTGCGCAGCACAACGCCACGGGGGTGATGACATGGCGTCTCGCCCGGGTGCGGCGCATATCCCCCGACAGTTTTCAGCAGACATCGCCGACAGCCATCTGCGAATCCATGATAAAGCCGCCGGCAAGCGCGCTAGAATGGGCACACAGGACTATCAGGAGGTCTGATCATGAAAACGATCTTCGCTTTACTGGCATTCGCCGTTTCCACCTCAGCTTCTTCGGCGTGCTATCTGATCTACACGTCGGCCAACGAACTGGTATGGCAGGGGAGTGCCCCGCCCGTTCGCATGGACACCCTCCTGCTGGACGCCGAAGTTCAGAAAAGGGTGCCCAAAGGGCATATGGTCATCATCAACGATCCCGGGGCGCCTTGTCCCAGGCTCGATCTGATCGCGCCCAGGATGACGATGCGGCAAAAAGCTGAAGAGATGAAGAACGACTGAGCACGCCCACTTGTTGGCCTTGTACGGGGTGTTCTCCGTCGCCGGCTGCTTTTGCGCCGGCCTCGCGTACGCGCAGCAGCCCGCGCCGGTCGGCAATCCTGCACGGCTGCACATTGGCGGCCCGTTTTCGATAGCCCACCCGATCGTTGGCGGTTAGCGGCCAGCCGCGCTGCCGGGGGCATTCATCAAGCTGCCGGGAGCGCCGGAGCACATCCTGGCCCTCACCGCGACCACGGTACCATCGGGCATCAGCTGCTAGGAGATTGTCGGCATGCGCGCGCCGCCCACATCGCTACTCCGAGCGCGGCCGTGCGCAGGAACTGTCGGACAAGGCCCTCGCTGAAGGCGAGTGTTTCGCCCACAGCCTGCAACGCCTGCCTGCGCCGCCAGGGCGTGCAAGCTCCTCCGCCGGACTTGAGCAATCAGTTCCTTGATCTGACAGGCCAGATCCAACGGATTGCGTCGAATCAGTTAAGCAAGTACCGCTTGCATTTCCTGTGCATCAGACTCCATCTCCGGCAGGATGTCGGCAAAGCGCTTGCGAACGACTCCGATTTCGCCGGCATCGGGGTCAAAGTCCTGATGAAGCCATTCGAAATGGGTACCGGCGAGGATATTGCCAATGTAGACGAGGTCTGCCAACCTTCGAACCGTTTCTGGTACTGCCCGCGGCTGGTCGTGATCTATTGTGGCGATGACGATCTCCTCAGGCATACCCAAGGCGCTGAGCAGCGTCACCCCGATGCTTTCATGCCACTGCATGATGAGGAACTTCACGGTGTCCGGGCGAATGAGCAATTCCAAGTACTGGGCTGCCCGGTAGAGCATGTAGAAGGCACCGAGATCGTGGACCAGACCCGCCAGCAGGGCTTCGTCCGGGTTGATCCTTGTGTGCGTGCGCGCCAGAATGCGCGCCGCTACCGCAGTCTTCAGGGAATGCTTCCAGAGGGCCAAGGTAATGTCACTGAAGACCGCCATCTCCCTGGATCGCATAAGCTGGCGCATGGCAATGGCCAGTGCGGTGATGCGTACCAGATCGACACCCAGCCGGCTGATCGCGGCCTTGAGATCCAGCGCCGGCATGCCACGGGCCCTGTAGAGGGCGGAATTGGCCAACTGCATCAGTTTGGCGGCAACCAGAGGTTCGAGGCTGACAATGCTGCTGATACGTGAAATCGGCAGGTCTGGATTCTGCAGTTCCTGACGCAGACGACAGGCGGTGTCGAAGCAGGTCGGAAAGACAACGTCGCCCTTTAGTTCGCGGGCGATGTCCTTGATCATCTGGAAGCGCTGGGCGTTCAGCGCTTCTCCAACCTTGTCGGGATGCGGATCTCGGTTCGCATTCATGAAGGTGGCAGCTTTCTCAACTTGTTCGTGATCTGTGGGGCAGCAAAGCGCTCAAGTTCTCACAACAGTTCAATCGGTCAAGAGCGACTTTACGACTTTGCCATAGAGATGGCTGCCCATAAATTTCTGATCGAGGTGGCTACTTGCGGCTTGCAGGAAGTCGATCAGCAGTGTCTGGACGGTGCCAGAAGAATAGTACTTCATCAGTATCCGTGGACAGGCTCATATACTGTGCGGACTGGAAAAATCGTCGGAGCCGGGAAGGCCCACAGGGGGTTGGGGTAGCTGCCATATAACGCCGTGCAGACCGCTCCATCAACAGCCCCCAAATCTGAGCCTGCGAATACGCCGACAAGCAATCAGCGGCGGACCTCGAACGTGTCGAAAAATTTTACAGCATTCTGGATGCCGATCTTATTGGATTTGCAAGCCATTGTAAAGATTAGATAACAGGTCGTTGGCACACGTTTTGCTTATAACACTCATGTGGTTTGCCACTTTTCGTCGATGCCCCACAATACCGGGCGATTAGTGCGACCTTCCCTCTATACACTATTAAAGGACCCTCTCCATGAAAAAGCTCCTCTCTGCTGCTGCCACCGCTGTCGCGTTGTTCGCCTCTGCTCCCTCCTCCGCAGCGCTCATCGATCTCGACACCTTGGTCGGATGGGACATCCAGGACAAATTTGCCACTGCGCCCTTTTTCTTCGCCAACACTTACACCACCTCGGTTGGCAAGACTGTCAAGGTGACCGACCTCTACGTTTGGGGCGATGAATACAATTACTACATCAACGACCTCTATACCGGGACGATCCTGGCCCCGAATCCGCCGGCGTCCTTTCAGGCGGACCCTGATTTGGCTTACAACAGCGGGAAATTTGCACGCGCGTTGATCTCGGTTGCCCCGGGCGATGTGTTGAAATTTGAGGCCATTACGCTGCCTGCAGGCTATCCAGACGGAACGATTGCGGTTTCGGTCGCGCCCGTTCCCGAACCCGGCGCGCTCGCCCTTCTCGGCCTTGGCCTCGCCGGTCTGGCAGGTTCACGTCGGCGCAAGCAGTAATCAGTAACGCCTGAGATCAGTAAATTCGGCTGGGTTGTCGTCTTCTGGATCGCCGTTAGTGGTATGACGGCTCCAGAGACGCCAGCATCTTGCTTGCCCACCCGCTCAAGTTCTCGATGACCATCTGTTCCGTTTGATCGCGCGGAAATATGATCTTCGCGTAAGCCTCATCGCAGGATTCGGTCTTCACGACCGCATTCACGGAGAATGAGTCGACCAGTCAGCCCATTCTGGATCGACCTCCAGAATGTCGACCAGCAGCATCAGCCCTGGTCGCGCAGCAGAACCATCAAGTCGACGGTTCGCCACTTTAAGTCAGCCTTGCCCCAAGCCGCATCGATACGGTCGGGCTAACGGCTCGAACAAGCGCCACACTTGTGGATCACCATATCGCCATCGCGATTGACGGCAAAGTCTACAGTGCCGCCCGGTGCCGGATTGAGAGCATCGCGAATCTGCTTGGGAATGGTGACTTGTCCTTTGCTGGTGAGTCTCGTCGACAGGGCAAATCTCCGTTTTATTACACATGACTACAACGTAATGCCTGGGTGTGGTGACGGCAATCGAAGCGGTTCCTTGGCAGGTCACTGTGTGGTCCTGATGAGATGTTGTGTTCCGTGTGCCCTTGACGACTGACGGACGAGGGCGTACGGTCGTCACCGCGCAGCCCGCCCCACGACGAACAGGTGCCTGTAAAATCGACCCCATACCATGGCTGGTGCCTAATAGAGCCGAGCGGCAGGAGTTCCCGAATTGTGACTGCTCGACCCATGACCGGTACGCGTTGGCCGGCAGGGCACGTCCAAGGAGGATTGAATGGTTTTGGCCCCTGATTAGCATGAAACCGATTGACTTTCTTAAGATGCCCCTGCACCTGCTCTCGGTGGCCAGCCGGGAGAAGTCCTTCGTGGACAACCCCATCATAGGGTCACCGCGGCTCAATCGCTGGGGTCTGCATCGATACCGCATCACGCTGGCAGACCGCCTGGCCTGGTCTCGCCGTAGGCGTCTGGCGCATTACCTTTCAGCGGAAGATCTCGAAGCTTATGCACGTCATGGTCTCGTCATCAAACACGACTTCCTGCCGCCTGACGTTTTCGCCCGGGTTAGAGACGAGGCACTTGCTCATGTGTCTGAAGCGCGGGAAATGTGCCAAGGCCGGGCGGTCACCCGGCGCGTCACCCTCGATCCGGTGGATGCATGCCAACTGCCCCATTGTGTAGCCGCGGCGAACGATCCACGTCTCGATCAACTGATGCGTTATGTCGCTTCGCACGACGTGACCCCACTGATGTATCTACAGATCATCATCGTTGATCCTGATCGCGGCACACAGGATCCGCAAACGGCGCTGCACATTGATACCTTCCACTCGATTGCCAAGGCGTGGCTATTCCTGCAGGATGTCGGCGAGGACGACGGACCCCTGTCCTATATTCCAGGATCGCACCGGCTAGACGAGAAGCGGCTGGCTTGGGAATATGCGCAGTCGCTGGCGGCTGCTTCCGCCACGAACATCTACCATGCACGCGGCTCATTTCGGGCGACACCGGAAGACCTCGACCGGCTAGGTCTCGGGCCAGCGATCCAGGTCGCTGTGCCCGCAAACACTTTGGTAGTGGCCGACACGCATGGCTTCCACGCGCGGACCGCGTCGGCACGTCCAACGGTGCGAATGGAAATATACGGCACACTGAGATGGAATCCGTATGCGTTTTTCTGGGTGCCCGATCCGCTTGCCTGGCCGGGAATAGTCTCGCGCCGGGCAACCTTGCTGGATGCCGCCGGCGACCTGGCGACTCGCCTGGGCCTCTCGGGCAACAGCTGGCCAAGGGTCGCAGCTCGGCGGATGGATAGTCCGGATGTTGGTGGTCACTTTTCGTGAGCCGAATGACCCGGGGCAACCCGGCGATGTCGTCTTTGCGCCAGCACTGTCGGTCGGCGACACCTGGCTGCTGAACGCCTGTTGCGGGTGATGGTGTTCAATCGGCTGCGTGATCCGGAATCCAGGCTGGGGATCCTTCTTTAGTACGCCATCACAAACGCTCTGGAGTTTCCGAGTGACGTTATTGAGTTACTCGTTTGGTCGAAGATGATGCATTTGCAACAATGTTGCATTTGATCCTGGTTTAGCTTAAATTTCAGACCATGATGACTACCGTCCGAAAAAACTGCGGCACAGGTCGAGGCCAGCGCAATACGGAGCGCCGATTGCCACCGAACCGACTTCGGCCAGCGCCTTCAATCCTGCCATCTATGCGGTGCTGCAGGGTGTCTATGCCAACCTCTCGCAAGATCCCAACAAATATGTAATCAACGGCTTCGTACCGAGCGGCGACATCGCGCCAGCCAAGCGCGGATTCAGCATCGCCGAGTCGGAGTTGGGATTCAGCGCCAATGTCGACGACAAGAACTACGCCAACCTGATTCTGTCGCTCTCTCCTGACAATAGCGTCGAAGTCGAAGAAGCGTATGGGGTGTTGACCGCCCTTCCCGGTGGACTCAGGCCGAAGTTCGGACGCTTTCTGTCGAGCATCGGTTACCTCAATGACCAGCACCAGCATGACTGGGATTTCTACAATGCGCCGCTACCGTACCAGGCGTTTCTTGGTAGCCAGTTCCGCAGTGATGGCTTGCAACTGAAATGGGGGCGCCGACCGACACCTACCTCGAACTGGGTGCCGAGATCGGCGATGGCGCAAGCTTTCCGGGCACTGAGCGCAATCGCAACGGCGTCGGCAATTTTGCTCTCTACGCGCACGCTGGCGGTGATATCGGGACCAACCACAGTTGGCGCGCCGGCCTGTCTTACCTTGGCCTGAAGCCTCAGGATCGCGAGTACGTGCAAGTAGACACGACCGGCGTCGATTCGCAATTGTCTTTCAGGGGCAGGAGCAATTTGGCGATCGCCGATTTCGTATGGAAGTACGCACCCAACGGCAATGCGCAGAACACCCATTTCAAGCTGCAGGGCGAGTACTTCTGGCGCAAGGAAAGTGGCAACCTCACCTACGATCGCGACGGCGCGCTCGGTCTGACCAACGCATCCAGCTACTCGTCTCGACAGAGCGGCGGGTATCTGCAGGGGGTCTACCAGTTCATGCCGGAGTGGCGCGTCGGCGCCCGCCATGACCGGCTTGACCCCGGCACCGTCGGCTACGGCACGAATGCCGCCTACCTGGACTCCTCAGGATTCAATCCGCAGCGTTACGCACTGATGCTCGATTACACACCTTCAGAGTTCGGCCGCTTCCGCCTGCAGGTGCAGCAGAGCAAGCTCCTGCCTGACCTCACCGATAATCAGGTTTTTCTGCAGTACATCCTGACCCTGGGTGCGCACGGCGCGCACAAATACTGAGAAAATTGAAAGGCATCACATGAATCGTCTCCTACAACTCCTGGCGGCGCTGCTCATTGCCGCCTTTTCGGCACCGGCGCTTGCCGTGTTGAACGTTTTCGCCAGCGTACCCGAATGGGGAGCATTGATCGAAGAACTTGGGAGTGACAAGGTCAAGGTTTACACGGCGACCAACGCTCTGCAGGATCCACATCACATCGAAGCCCGGCCAAGCCTGATCGCCCGTGCACGTACTGCCGACCTCGAAGTCGGCTGGTTGCCGCTGGTGCAGCTACAGTCTGGAAATGCCAGGGCGCAGCCGGGAAAAACAAGGCGTTCACCTACCTCGAGGACTGGCTTGGGTTGAAACGGTTCGCTGGCGTCAACGGCGCCGGTCGTCACCAACCAGACGCTTTGGTTTTCTTGCAACCCTGATGCATCTGACCATTCATTGTCGACCATCTGATGTTTTGCGCATCACTCCATCACAAGGATCTCCCATGCTCTCTCGCACCCTTCTTGCACTTGCCGCCGCCCTGACCATCGTCAATCCCGTCGCGCACGCTGAAAAAGCCCATGTTCACGGGGTTGCCGAACTCAGCGTCGGCGTTGAGAATGATACCTTGCGCATCGCGCTCGAATCACCACTGGACAGTCTTCTGGGATTCGAGCGGGTACCCAAAGGCAACAAGGAACTGGACATGGTACGCCGCATGGCGAACCAGCTACGTCAGGCTGACAAGCTGTTCCTGCCCACTCCAGCCGCTGGCTGCCGGCTCGTGAATGTAAAGCTGGAGTCGGCGGTCCTCGACCCCGCACTACTCGGCGAAGCCCCTGTCGCCAGGACTGCAGCGAAGGCCGCGCAGGGCGACCATCGAGCGGGTACTGGCCATGAGCACGCCGACCTGGATGGCGAATTCACCTTCCATTGCGCCCAGCCTGCAGCGCTGCAGGGCCTGGAAGTGAGACTCTTTACCGCCTTCCCCGGCTACCGGCAAATCCGGGCGCAAGTGGTGACCGCCAAACGACAATCCGCGGCCAAGCTGTCACCCCAGGCCAGCACATTGAACTGGTAGCCCGGTCATGAAAAGCGAAACGGTCGTCGCCATCACCGATCTGGTCTTCCGCTGGCCTCGCCAGAGCGCCGTTTGCCTGGATCTGCCCGAGTTACGCCTGCGGCGCGGCGAGCACGCCTTCCTGCATGGACCGAGCGGCTGCGGCAAGAGCACCCTGCTGAGCCTGATCGGTGGCGTGCTGACGCCCGGAAACGGAAGCATCGAACTCCTGGGCCAGGATCTGGGGTGCCTGCGGTCGACGCAGCGCGATCGGCTGCGCGCCGACCACATCGGCTTCGTCTTCCAGCAGTTCAATCTCGTACCGTATCTGCCGGTGATCGACAACGTTCTCCTGCCCTGCCGTTTCTCGGCACGGCGACGCGAGCAGGCGCAGGCAGGCGGCGCCTCGCTACGCGGCGAAGCGGAACGTTTGCTGAGCCATCTCGATCTGGCCCGCGACTTGTGGCGACGCCCGGCTACCGATCTGTCGGTCGGACAGCAACAGCGTGTGGCGGCAGCACGCGCCCTGATCGGGCATCCCGAACTGCTGATTGCCGACGAACCCACTTCCGCTCTCGATGCCGAGCGACAGGAAGCCTTTCTCGATTTGCTCCTGCATGAGGCGAATGCTGCCGGTTCGACCGTACTGTTCGTCAGTCACGACCGCCGCCTGGCGCACCATTTCCCTCGCGATCTGGCTTTGCCACTGCTCAACCGTACCGCCGCCGGAGGTGTCCCATGCGCTATCTGATCGCGCTCGCGTTGCGCAGTGCCTGGAATCGGCGCTACACACTGAGCTTCACGCTGCTCTCCATCGCCCTCGCCACGACTTTGCTGGTCGGCGTCGAGCGCCTCCGCCACGATGTCCTCGAGAGTTTCTCGCAGTCGGTTTCCGGCACGGATCTGGTGGTCGGTGCGCGCTCCAGTCCAGTCCAGTTGATGCTGTATGCGGTTTTCCGCATCGGCGAAGCGAGCCAGAACATGCGCTGGACGTCGGCGCAAAGGATCTCCCGACATCCCGCCGTGGCCTGGAGCATCCCGCTCTCGCTGGGCGACTCGCATCATGGTTTTCCGGTTCTCGGCACCTCCCTCGACTACTTCACGCACTTTCGCTACGGTGATCGGCAACTCCTGCGTTTGCAGGCAGGTAAGCCTTTCGAAGGCGTCTTCGACGCGGTTCTTGGCGCCGAGGTGGCCAGGCGACTGGGCTATCGCCTCGGACAAAAGATCGTCCTGACGCATGGCAGCGGCGCGCTGGAAGGTGCCGCCCATGGCGACAAGCCTTTCCTTGTCGTCGGGATACTGGCGCCCACCGGCACGCCTGTGGATCGCACCGTACACATCAGCCTGGCCGGCATGGAGGCTGTTCACCTCGATTGGCAGGGTGGCGCCCCGGTGCCAGGCTTTTCAATTCCGTCCGAACTGGTCAGGAAGTTCGATCTCACGCCCAGGACCATTACCGCCCAACTCGTCGGCCTGAAACAGCGTGGCGATGTCTTTGCCATGCAGCGGGCCATCGCGGATGATGTCGAGGAACCACTGATGGGCGTGCTGCCCGGCGTGACGCTCGATCAGCTCTGGGAAGTCGTCGGGCAGGGTGAGCAGGCGCTGCTGCTGGTTTCGTGGCTGGTCGCCCTGGTGGGGCTGGGAGGCCTGGTGGCCGTGATCCTCGCCAGCCTGGATGCTCGCCGGCGCGAATTGGCGATCCTGCGTTCCGTTGGCGCACGTCCGCGAGAACTGCTGGTGCTGCTTGCCCTGGAGGGCGTTTCGGTCACCGTCGGTGGAATTCTGTCCGGCGTAGCTTTGCTGGGAGCACTGCTGTTCTTTGGCACTCCCTGGATTGAAACCCATTATGGCATCGCGCTCAATGGCCTGAGCCTGAGTCGCGACGATCTGGTTTCCCTGGCGAAGCTGCTGGGCTGGATCCTGCTCGCCGGCAGTGTGGCCAGCCTGCTGCCGGGTTTGCGCGCCTATCGCCTTTCACTGATCGATGGACTTACCCCAAGGACCTGAACCATGCGCGCTTTTCAACCTCTCGCTTTCTTGCTGCTCGTTGCCGGCTCGGCAGCACTGCTGGCCGAGCCGCCACGTGTGCCGTACCAGGTGGGCGAACGTCTCACCAAGGCAGCCACCACGCCGACAGCGAATTTCCGTGAAGTCACCTGGGAGCAACTCATGCCACCCAACTGGAACCCAGCGGATGCCTTCAAGGGCTTCGACCTGGCGAAAATGCAGGATGCCGATCCGCGTGCCATGGACGCGCTCGCCCGCATGCGCGACGCCTGGGCCAACGCACCCACCGAGCCGTCGCTCAACGGCGCAGCGATCCGCATCGCGGGCTTTGCCATTCCCCTTGAACGCGTCAAGGGCGAAGTGCGTGAGTTGCTGCTCGTGCCCTACTTCGGCGCCTGCATTCACGTTCCGCCACCGCCTGCCAACCAGATCATCTACGTGGTCTCCGACAAGCCCATCAAGGACGTGCAAACCATGGACGCGATATGGGTCAGCGGTCTCCTGAAAGTTTCCGCCGGTGACAGCTCGTGGGGTCGCTCAGCCTATCGCATGCAGGCCAGCGTGATTGCACCGTATGCTTTGCCAGGCAGCAAGTAAGCTTGCCAGAGGGAGCATTGGATCAAAAAGAATCAGGGCTTTCGCGCGATAAGGCCAATCAGCGCCGAACGCCCCTGGTGGCCCATTCCCTCCGCAATGTGATCCTCGTATTCCACGAGTTCCTCGATTTTCCAGTCGGCGAAAGCTGCTCGTAGCAGTTCTTGCGTGTAGAGGTTTTCGACAGCTGACGGCCCCCCGGTCCCATAGTCGAGTTGCTTGGGTGTGTAGCCCTGCAGCAGGATGCGTCCACCCGCCTGCGCAAGCAACTTCAATACCGCGAACTGTCGTTCCCTTTCCTTGGGGCCGGTGAACTGAATGAAGATGGCGACCACCCAGTCAAAAGCACCGTGCAGTTCCAGCGGCGGCCAGTCCGGCGCAAGCATGTCGGCGAGTACGAAGCGGACCGCGGCGCGGCGTCCGGCCGCGAGCCGCCTGGCCTTTTCAATGGCGACCGCCGAGAATTCGATCGCGGTGACTTCCAGGCCCTGCTCGGCGAGCCAGACCGAGTTCCTGCCTTCGCCATCGGCAACCGACACCGCAGTCCGACCGTTCTGCAGGAGGGCCACTCGATGCGCGAGAAACTCGTTCGGTTCAGTGCCAAAAAGATACTGTTCGCCGGCCTCCCGGTAGCGATTGCTCCATGCCATTTCTTGACTCATTGAAATCCTTTCCCATCAGGTTCCACCCGCGATGAGCGTGGGTGGTTGCTGTCGGTCCACGATCCCTGCTTTCAGCCAGCGCCGCATGATGCGGGCCGGATGGCAAACCACGTCAGACCGATAGCCACCGCCCAAAGCATGTGCCGTTTGCCGGATTCAGTCCAGAAGGGGTGGTACTGCCCGGCGATCATCGGCTTCGATAGGAGAAATGGCAGCTCACACAGGCGCTTGTCAGGTTGGGCAGGAGTGCCATGGTCCGCTCGCGGTTTCCCGTTTGTGCCGCCTGGGCGAATTCGCTGGCGGCACGGTGGCCGTCGATGGCCAAAGCATGCATCGCCGTTGGCATGTGAGGCCCCGGGCGGGCATCGAAAGGCTTGTCCCGGTGTTTGCCTTGCGCGGAAAGACCAAGTTTCTGCTCGGCCAGATTGCCAGCATCCTTGAGCTTGCCGCCCCCGACGAGCGTGAGAATCTCATTGATCACCAGCAGGTTGTCGAGCATCTCCTGACGCAAGACTTCCTGGGCTGGCGGCGGCAGAGTGACCAGTTGGCGCTGATCCTGGGCCATGGCGGCGCCCGAGAGCAGTAAGCCGACGAGCCATGGATAACGCCAGCCACACCCACTCATCCACTGGCGTGTCTGACGGTGCGAATGGAGACTAACGGCAAGAAATTTCATGGTCTCCTCCTGGGAGAAATGGCGCGCGAGAAAGCGAGGGCCGCAGATTCCCAGAAAGCGCCTAACATTACACCAGCGTTTATTTAGCCGCCTGGATGCCGACGAACTCATCGAATGCCGCCACCGCATTCGCTGAATACATCAAGGAGGGACCACCTCCCATATAGACGGCCATTCCCAGCGCCTCTTCCAGCTCGGCCTTTGTGGCACCAAGCTTCACCAGGGCCTGCGTGTGAAACCCGATGCAGGCATCGCAATGCGCGGCGACTCCCAGAGCGAGAGCGATCAGCTCTTTGGTTTTCTTGTCCAGGGCACCATTCTGGGTTGCGGCGCGAGCCAGTTCATTGAAACCTTTCATCACCTCCGGAATGTCGGCGCGGAGCGTTGCAAGGTTTCTTGAAACTGTACGGGTCAGGTCCTGATAACTTGTCGTTGTGGTATTCATGATTTTCTCCGATTTAAAGTCACTATGTTGGCTTGCATAACTCTTCTCCTGAAATGATTGCCTTGTCGGTGTGCGTGCCCAGGGTGGCATGGTGGATTGCGAAGCGTTTGATCCATGGCAATAGCAATGTCATCGATGATTCATCACCAGAGTTCGCGATTTCAAATCGCATTGACAGGGATTTTTAAATAATTCAGACCATTGCTTTCTGCGGCTGGCAATTCTCCGGCTCGAATGTTGACCTGGATCGAGGGCCAGATCAAAGTCGGCATGTCCAGCCCGGAGTCCCTTTCCTTCCGGATGGCGACGAAGGCAGCCTCATCCTTGTTGTTGCCTACGTGAATGTTGTGTTGTCGTTGCTCACCGACCGTAGTCTCCCAGCTTGCAGGCCGACCGTCCGGAGGGTAGTCGTGGCACACGAAGAGGCGAGTTTGATCCGGAAGCGAGAGTAACTTCTGGATGGAGCGATAGAGCATGTGGGCATCCCCGCCAGGAAAGTCGCAGCGCGCCGTACCGACATCAGGCATGAACAACGTGTCGCCGACAAAAATTGCGTCGCCAATTTCGTAGGCCATATCGGCCGGTGTATGTCCGGGAACAAGCCATGCTTTTCCCTGCAGGCGACCGATCACAAAAGTTTCGTCTTCGTGGAACAGATGATCGAACTGAGATCCGTCCTGGCGAAAATCTCTGCCCAGATTCAGCAGACCTTTGAACACAGCCTGAACCTGGCGAATCCGCTCACCAATCGCCACATTGCCCCCGAGGTTCGCCTTGATGTACTGGGCAGCCGACAAATGATCGGCATGGGCATGCGTTTCCAGGATCCAGTCGAGTGTGAGCTCTGCTTTCTGGACGAACCGGATCAGGCAATCAGCCGGTACTGTCGCGGTTCGACCCGATTTCGGCTCGTAGGCCAGAACGGGATCGATGATTGCCGCACGGCCTTTAGGTTCGTCATAGACAACGTAGCTGACGGTCCCCGTGACTTGATCGAAGAATGCTTCAACTAGAGGTCGCATGATTTCCTCAAGACCAGAAAAATTATGTTGCCGAATATAATATCAGATGATATAGTGTTGTCAAGTAACTTCTGGAAGAAACATGGAAAGGTCCTCCCCCCCATTAAACATCGAAGTGATGCGTGTCGCCGCTGGCGAGGCGACATGCGTGTTGCGTGTCTTGGCCAACCCGGAACGTCTGTTGTTGCTGTGCCAGTTAAGCCAGGGCGAGAAGTCAGTAGGAGAACTGGAAGCCTTGGTGGGGATCAGTCAGCCGACGTTGTCACAACAACTCGGCGTCCTGCGCAACGAAGGTCTGGTCAACACCCGACGCGAGGGAAAGTACATCTACTACTCGGTGCATGACCCGAAGGTTTTGACGCTCCTGACCTGCCTGTATGAGCTGTATTGCCCAAAGGACCAGAAGCCATGACGATTGACTGGAATCATTTCACCCCGCTGTCATCCCTGGTCGGCGGCGTGTTGATCGGCGTGGCGGCGGCGCTGCTTGCCCTGTTCAACGGCCGCATTGCGGGCATCAGCGGCATCGTCGGCGGCCTGCTACGACCACACCGCGGTGACGTGAAATGGCGTGCGGCCTTTGTCATCGGTTTGATCCTGGCCCCACTGCTATACCGAGTGTTGGCCCCATTGCCAGAAATACGGATCGAAGCAGGCACAGGCTTGATCATTCTGGCGGGTCTGCTGGTCGGCGTGGGTACACGTTATGGTGCTGGCTGCACCAGTGGGCATGGGATCTGCGGTCTTTCGCGACGGTCGCCCCGCTCAATTGTGGCCACACTGTCGTTCATGGCGGCAGGGTTCGCCACGGTTTTTGTGATGCGTCATTTGCTGGCTTAGGGAGATCGCGATGAATCTGCTGTTTGCCCTGCTATCGGGTTTGATCTTTGGCCTGGGTTTGATTCTTGCCGGCATGGCCAACCCGGCGAAGGTTCTGGCATTTCTCGATCTCGCGGGCGTGTGGGATCCCTCCCTGGCTCTGGTGATGGGCGGCGGGATTGCCATGGGCAGTCTCGCCTTTGCGCTGGCCAGGAGACGCACTCAGTCGCTGCTCGGTCTGCCGATGCAATTGCCCACGTCACGTCAGCTTGACCGTCGCCTGATCGGTGGAAGCGTTACGTTCGGAATAGGCTGGGGGCTGGCGGGGATATGCCCCGGCCCGGCGCTGGTTCTGCTCGGCAGTGGCTCGGAAAAGGGGATGATTTTTGTGGTCGCCATGCTGGCAGGAATGGGCGCATTCGAAATTCTTGAACATCGCTCGGTTGCTGCGGCGAACGGCAAACATACCCATGGCAAGACTGCATAGGCGGGCATGGAAATTACAGTGATTCTCGGCATCGTCGTCGGTGCGGTGCTGGGGCTGACGGGCGCTGGCGGCGGAATACTCGCTGTTCCCGCACTGGTCACGGGCATGGGCTGGTCGATGCAGCAAGCCGCGCCGGTTGCTTTGATCGCAGTGGCTGGCGGCGCTGCGCTGGGGGCCGTGGAAGGATTGAAAAAAGGGCTGGTCCGCTACAAGGCTGCGTTGGTGATGGTCATCTCAGGTCTGCCATTGACTTCTGCCGGCGTTCGCGTGGCGAACATCCTGCCGCAGCGATGGCTGCTGGGCGCATTTGCCCTCGTCATGCTGATCGTGGCGGGGCGCTTGCTGAAACAAGCGCGCATGGCCGCTTCGCGAGTTGTGGCAGAGGATGGAGCCTGGGTGCGGCTCGATTCAACCACGGGCCGATTTCATTGGTCCTGGACGACGGCGTCACTATTCGTGAGTATCGGTGCACTTACCGGATTCATGACCGGATTGCTGGGTGTCGGCGGCGGCTTCGTCATCGTGCCCCTGCTGCGTCGCTTCACCAACATGTCGATGCACGGGATCGTGGCGACATCCTTGTTGGTGATTGCGCTGGTTGGTTCCGGCGGCGTCGTGGCTGCCGTGGTGCATGGCATGGTGCTGCCCCTGCAAACGACGGCACTGTTTGCGCTTGCAATCGCCATCGGCATGCTGCTGGGGCGCAGGCTGGCGTCACGCATCGTTGAAAGACATGTCCAGCTTGGGTTCTCGCTAGTACTGATCGTCGTGGCTTTGGGTTTGATCTACAAAGCAACTTTGAATTTTTGATCAGGCTTCCCGCTTTGGGCAGAACATATTTCCCTCAGGGACGCTGGCGGCCGATCCGTACCCCGCGTCGTAGTGACCCATACCACACCGGTCTGCCGCAAGCTGTTCGGCCAGATCCTGCCTCAATATGAAAACTGCTCCTGCACACTCTGTTGCCAGATATGTCTATACACCGACTGTGCCACCTGTGCCTTGTCATCTGGCGTGTAGGGAGGCTCCGGCAGCGTCTGATAGACACGATCCAGAATGAACGTCTCCACCTCGGCCTGTGTTTGCTCTTTCTCGGTCCAGTGGTCTAGCGGCGCAATGACGGCCAGCACGCCCGCCAGCAGTTCCTTGCTGGCCTGCTTGATGCGCTCACGGTCCACCCTGCTTAAATCATCTCGCTGCACCAGGTCAAAAAGTGCCAGTTGGTCTTCGCTCAAGCCCTCATCCAACGCGCGGCGCTGCTCGTCATTCAGGCTGTTGGCCAGGTCGATCAACTTCGCAAAGGTATCTTCGACCGTGGCCCGGTCCTTGTCCTGGTTGTAGGCGGCGATAATTTCCTGGTACTTCTTCTCGTAGTTCATGCGCAGCGGGTTACGGGCCAGCATTTGCGCCAGCTTTGCTTCCACAATCTGGCGGATGTCCTCGATCAACGTGGCCTTGTGCCTCACCTTTTTGGCAAACTCGTCGCGCAGTTTTTCCATATTGATCTGCGACAGGTCCACCGTCAAACCGCTGGCCTGGTCGATACCCGCACTCTGCGACGCGATGGCCTGGTTGACGATGCGGTGCAGATGCCGGAGTAGTTCCGTCACATCCGCCGTGTCGCGCCGTTCACCCAGCTTTTTGTAGATGGCCTCGATGTTGTCATGGCGCTCGGCATACAGGAGCGCGGAAGGCTCGACCAGCAACGCCTTGAACCGATTGAACACCTCCCGTGCCAGGATTTCATGGCGGCGTCTGGATTCGTCGCTGGTGTACACCGCCTCCACCGCATCGGCCAGCAACTGGATTCGGGTAAACCCTTTGCTGCCCAGCAGGCTGTTGGCGTCAAAGCCCAGGCTGCACAAGTGGGACTCGGTGACGGTAATGGCATCGGCCAGCGCCGCGACGCGTTCTTCGATCGGCGCGACAATCTCCGCTTCGCCACCGTTTTCACCCAGCGCGTACTGCGCCAGGGCTTCGCGCAGGCTCTTGAGCATGCCGTTGTAGTCCACGATCAGGCCGAAGTCCTTGCCGGGGTACACCCGGTTGGCGCGGGCAATGGCCTGCATCAGCGTATGCGCCCGCATGGGCTTGTCGATGTAGAGCGTAGCCAGGCATTCCACGTCAAACCCGGTGAGCCACATGGCGCACACCACGGCAATGCGGAAAGGGTGCCTGGGGTTCTTGAACGCGCTTTCCACATCGACGCGCAGGCCGTCAGTGGTTTCAAACCCCAGCTTCATGACCGAGCGGTGAGGGATGATGTCAAAACCCCAGCGCTTGAAATCGGCCACTTCGTTTTGCGCTTCGCTGATGATCAGTTCGATGATTGTTTCGTCCATCCACCCCGCCCTGGCGAGAAGCCGGTCGCGTTGCGCATGCAGCACGTGGCGGGCTTCGTCATTGGCGGCTACGGCGATGGCCGCCAGCCTGGAATCGGCTTCAGCCCGCACGGCGACAGCTTTGCTCTTCCATTTCGGGCCGATCAGCTTGAGCATGCGGGCGCAGGTGATCTTGTCGATGCACACCAGCATGGCCTTGCCGGCTTCCCATCGGGTACTGCAATGCTCGACAAAATCAGCGGCAATTCGGTCCAGCCGCTCATCGGCGGTGATCACTTCGTAGTCCTTGCCCAGCAACTTTTCCAGCAAGGCGGTTTGATCGGGTTTGAGATCGGCAGCGTCTATGGCGTCGGCGATCCGGTCGTTCAGGTCAAGCTTGGCCAGCCCCAGTTTCTCACCCCGGTTCTCATAGACCAGCTTGACGGTAGCCCCGTCTGCTTCGCTGCGTTTGAAATCGTAACGCGACACATAGTCACCGAAAATGCGTCGGGTCAGTTGGTCGTGCTTGAACAGTGGCGTGCCGGTGAAACCGATGAAGGCCGCGTTGGGCAGTGCCATGCGCATGTTGCGAGCCAGCTTGCCGGCCTGGGTCCGGTGCGCCTCGTCGGAGATCACGATGATGTCGTCGCGCTCGCTATACGGCGAATCGGGCGCGACTTCCTGGTTGAACTTGTGGATCAGGCTGAACACATAGCGATGGTTTTCCGCAAGCAGCCGCTGTAGCTCGCGCCCCGAACTGGCGCGGGGTGTTTGCTCGTCGGCTACGTCGCAGCCGATGAAGGTCCGGTAAATCTGACCGTCCAGGTCGTCGCGGTCGGTCATCAGAACAAAGGTGAAATTGCCCGGTACCGTGCGCCGCACCTTCTCGGCAAAGAAGGCCATCGAATACGACTTGCCGCTGCCCTGCGTATGCCACACCACGCCCAGGCGGCCAAGGTCCGGGTGCGCACGTTCGATGATTTGCAGATGCCGTGGCGCGGGCTCGGCGGCGATCAGAAGGGACCGTTGCGCCTCGTTGCTCAGCTTTTCCGCCTCGAAATACGGCAGTTGGATAGTGCGATGGGTCAGCCGTTGGCCAGTGGGAAATTCGCGCTTCAAGGCCTCTTGCCGTACCACCGCAGCGACCGCCTGGTTCACGCCCAGCATCTGGTGGTTGCGCGCGACGATCTTGCGCGTGCTGCCCGCCTTGCTGGCATCGAACAAAATGAAGTTTTCCAGAATGTCCAACAAGCGGTCCTGGGCCAGCATGCCGTTGAGCAACACCTCGGCAGCCACGTTGCCCACCTCGTTTTCATGCAGGCGTTTCCATTCGCTGAAGTGTTCCCAGTTGCTGGTGATCGAGCCAAAGCGGGCGTGGTGCCCGTTGCTGACGATCAGGAAAGCGTTGTGGTGAAAGGCATGGGCCACCACGTTTTCGTCCAGGTAATTGCGCAGGTTGCCTTCAAAGCCGGCACGGATGTTTTTGTAGACGGCCTTGAGCTCGATGAAAACCAGCGGCAAACCGTTCACAAAACACACCAGGTCGGCCCGGCGGTTGTAGTTGGGCGTGCGCAAGCCTGTCAGCTTGAGTTCGCGAACCACCAGAAAGCGGTTGCTACGCACGCTGCGAAAGTCGATCACCGCCGCCTGGGCGTGACTCAGTTGCCCCCGGGTGTTGCGGTAGCTCACCGGAACGCCGTCACGGATCATCCTGTGAAACGCCTGATTGTGTTGCAGCAGCGAGCGCGAAAAGTCTGGGTGCGTCAGCTTGGTGATCGCTTCTTCGATGGCCGGTGGCGGCAGTTGTGGATTGAGCTTGACCAGTGCCGAGCGCAAGTCGCGCACCAGCACCGCGTCACGCTCGCTGCTGCGACCCAGGGTGCCGGTCGGGCCAAAGCTTTCCTGGTTCCAGGCGTAGATGCTGTCCCAGCCCAGTGCCGACTCCAGATGCTCGGCGAAAGTCGCCTGTACCAGCCGGTCTTCGCTGTTGATGTCGGTGTAGGCCATGGGTTCTATGGGTTCGCTATCGGCTCGGAGTCGGCGATATACCATCCGTTGGCTTTGGCAGTTCAGGCTCAACGGCAGCTTCGATCAATCGGCCGTCGCGGGTCACCACCAGGGGCGTGCCTGTGCGAATGGCAATCTCACGGGCGCGTTGGGCGGCACGAGCCAGGGCAACAGGGACCGCCTGCATGTCGGCATCGGGGAGTTGGGAACGGTTGGGGGGTGTCAAAGCAGCACGCATGGATGGGCTCCTTCTTCCAGCAGCAGCGGGGTATCGCCACTATTGTCGAACCACTGCCAGAAATCGACTCGCTGTCGATAAGTGTCCCGGAAATGAATCAGGCCGGACGCAAAACGGCGGCGAATGGTCTCGGTCGGAATGTCATGCCCCCCCCTGGCGAACGCGGTTGGCGACGCGGGCGACGGCCTCGTCGGCTGAGGCCAGTGACCGGAAGATCAACTTGACGGTGTATCCGTTGGCGCGCCAGGTGTCGATCATGGGCGCGTAGGAGCGGCCCGAGAGCGTGGTTTCAAAAGCGAAACTGGACCCCTCGGCGCCATGGCGCGCCAGTTCCTGCAGCATCAGCCGGCCCGCCCGAAACGCCACGGTTTCAGGCTGAAACGGGGCAATGCCAGCGGCGATCAGGTCGGCATTGACGAAGATGCAGCCGGTGTCCTGGCGGGGCAGAAGATATGCCAGCACAAACGCTCTGCAGTTATTGGGTGTCCGATTTTGATGGCGCTTGGGATATGACTCGGCAGCCTTGCTCAAGGGCTGCCGAGGTCAAGCCAGACGAGAGCCTTGATCATCATTCCAGCCACCTACCCGGGAGCACCACACATCATTCCGGCATGGTCTATCTGCGGGTCGGTATCGCCCAATCAGCTGTCACTCATCATGCCGACTTCTCCAGCCACGTCAACAAGGTATCGTAAAGCTTGCCCGGATCGACAGGCTTGCCGATGTGGTCATCCATGCCAGCATCCCGGCAGAGTTGGCGATCCTCGTCGAAGGCATTCGCCGTCATGGCCAAGATGGGGGTATGGGCGTAGGCTGGCAGCGTGCGGATCATCCGCGTTGCCTCGACGCCGTTCATCTGCGGCATCTGCATATCCATCAGGATCAGGTCATAGTGACTGCGTTGCGCGATGGTGACCGCGGCCCCGCCGTCCTCAGCCACGTCCACGGTCAGTCCGACATCTTCCAGCAGACCGCGTGAAACCTCCTGATTGATGGGCTCATCCTCGGCCAGCAGAATGCGCGCGCCGGCATGGCGCGCCTGGAGTTGCGTTTCGGCCGATTCCTCGGCAACAGTCGGCTCTGGCGGGGCGGCGTCCGTCATCTTGCCCAGTCGCACGGTAAGCCAGAAACTGCTCCCTTGCCCCGACGTGCTGGAGAGTGCGATATCTCCCCCCATCAGTTCGGCCAGACGTCGGCTGATCACCAATCCCAGCCCGGTGCCGCCGTACTTGCGGGTCATTGAACCATCGGCCTGTTCGAACGCGGTGAACAGGCGTTGCTGGCCTTCCGGACGAATACCGATGCCGGTGTCCAGCACCTCACAACGCAGCAGCACATCGGCGGGAGTTTCTTCAAGCTTCATGATGCGCACGGTGATGGAGCCTTGGTCGGTGAACTTGACAGCATTGCCGGCCAGATTGAGCAGAATCTGGCCCAGGCGTAGCGGGTCGCCCAAGAACGACTGCTGGGCGATGTCCGGCGGCAGATCAACAAACAGGGTCAGTTCCTTTTCCGCCGCCCTCGGCCCAACCATGCTCATCAGATTCTCCAGCACCGGTCCAAACTTGAAGCTGACCAGCTCCAGCGTCAGACGCCCGGCCTCGATCTTGGAGAAATCCAGGATGTCATTGATAACGCAAAGCAGGTGATGGGAAGCCTTGTCGATCTTGGTCAGCATATTCACGAGTTGCGGGTCGGTCGCCCGTCGCAGCACAATGCTGGTCATGCCCATGATGGCATTCATCGGCGTGCGCAGTTCGTGACTCATGTTGGCCAGAAACGTGCTCTTGGCGCGGCTGGCGGCTTCAGCGACGTCGCGGGCGGAAGCCAGTTCGACGGTGCGCTCGGCGATCAGATCCTCCAGATGATGGCGGTGGCGATCCAGTTCCTGGATCATTCTTCGGCGGTCGGTGATGTCGATGTTCAGTCCGAGAATGCCGCGGATTTCGCCCTCGATCCGGATCGGAGCGACGATGTTATGAAAACAATGTTGTTCGTCGCCCATGCGATACGCGACCTCTTCGTCCACCACTTCGCCGGCGAAAGCGCGCCGGTTGTTGTCTTTCCAGAGGGCCAGTTCCTCCGGAGTGATCGCGGTGTCTTCCGGACGTCGTCCCAGGATACTGCCCCAGTGCTGGACCAGAACGGTGTTCTCCATGAAGCAGTATTCCTCCAGGTCGCGCGCCCAGAACTCGAACGGTGTGTTGTCCACGACAGCACGAAGGAGCGACTCGCGCGCCCGCAGTGCATCCTCAGCCTGTTTGCTTTCGGTGATGTCCTGACAGAAGGCCATGAACCGCTCGCCGGGAAGACGCACGGCGCGCACCGACATCCAGATCGTTTGCCCGCTTCGGGTTCTAAATCGAAAACAACCATCGGCGAACCCCTTTTCGACCACCGTCGCAAAATGGCGCAAGCCCACATCACGGTCTTCCGTGGTGATGATGTCCGGGATGCTCAGGTCGAGCAGCGCGGCGGCCTTGTAGCCCGTCAGTTCGGTGGCGGCGCGGTTGACTTCCACGAAACGACCGGTTCGGTCGGTCACGAACAGCCCGAGCGGTGCATGTTCGGCATAGGAGCGGAATTTCTCCTCGCTTGCGCGCAAGGCCATTTCGGCGCGCTGACGCTCGGTGATGTCGCGGAAAAAGCCTTGCAGCGCGAGCGTGCCGTCGGGCAGTTGAATCAAGCCGGTGCTGATCTCGACCGGGACGCGCCGTCCATCACCCGTGTAGACCTCGGCAAGAATGAAAGCGGTTTCGCCACGCGTGTGCCGCAGGAAAGCGTCCGCGTACCTTTCTTCTTCACCTGGCGGATGCAGGGCGACTTGGTGCTGGCCGATCAGTTCGGCACGCGGCCGGCCCATCAGTACTTCAGCAGCTTTGTTGACCTCACGGATCACGCCGGTACTCGCGTCCCCCAAAAAAATGGCATCGCGGGAATGCTCGAACAGTGTGTGATAGCGCTCTTCGCTGTCCCGCAATGCCCGCTCGGCCCGCCTGGCCCGCCGCAAGGCCAGGCTCAGCCCGATGATGATCAGCGACAGCAGAGCGGTTACCGCCAGCGTGGTCCACACCTTGCGCCAATGCTGCTCGTAGAAAGAGATCGGACGGTTGATGACGACGCTTTCAGCGGGCAAGGCCGCCGGATCGATTTGGAAGCGGCGCAGTTGCACCTCGTCGAACTGGGGATGCGAGTGGCTGGTTTCCACAGGAATTTGGCTCGGTTCTTCCCCGGCCAGCACCTTCAACGCCAGTTGGCCCGCCTGCGCTCCGTGCTCCCGGCCCGCCAGTAGCAGACCGCCGACGATGCCGTGGCCGAGCCGAGTTTCGTGCATGGCGTACACCGGCGCTGGACTGGCGGCAGCGATGCGCCGCGTGCTTTCTTCCCGGCTGAACACCCGCCCGTCCCGGTCGGTAACGTAGGTGGGCAGCAAGACCACCATATCGCGGGGCAGGGCTTGCAGCTGTCGTTCCAGTTCGGCGAAGGGTACATCGGGCGAGAATGTGACGTTCACCCGGTTCTGGAACGTGGGCAGGATCGCTTCTACATCGCGCCGCACGGCGAGGCCCGAAGCGGTGTAGTCGTGCACGACCAAGACATTTTTCGTTCCGGGATGCAGGCGCATGGCCAGTTCCAAGGTGCCGGCCATGTCCTGGGTTTCCGCCACACCGGTCATGCGCTCCCGATCCTGGCGCCATTCCGGCCGAAAGCCGTTGATGCCGGCGAAGATGAGAGGAACACTGGGAAACAGTTCGCGACGGTATTTCAGGATGAGGTCGAGGGCGGGATTATCGAGCACGATGAGCAGGTCGACCCGGCGGCCCTGATATTTCTGGACCAGGTGGTCCTTGAGCAGATTCAGATAGTGCGGGTCAGGAAAGCGCTTGGCATCCAGGTACTCGATCATCGGCACGAGATCGGGATCGGCGCGTCGCAAGGTCGGTACCAGACCGGTCAGTTCGTTATCCGTCCAGGCTTCGCCGGGGTGGTAGGAATTCAAAATCACCACGGTAGGCTTCGATCTCGGCTTCCGATCCGGTTCGGCGCCGGCCACCGCCAAGTCCAACGATCCGAGCAACATCAAGCAAATCAACCATGAAACGAGTGTGGTTGGCCAGAATCGAATCGCAACTTTCGAGAGTCCAGACGATATCGACATGACTTCTTGTTTGTTCGTGTTGTTCATCCTGCCTCCCGTGCGTGAACTCGCTTGTTCCCCAAGAGAGGATAAGAAATCCAGCGGTGCCAACGAGAGTGAGAGTATGTGACCCTTCAGCCAACAGCGTCAATCTCGCTACTGGACTCAGGAGTCCTTGAAAAATTCTCCGAACCCCACCCCGCTCAGTGCCTTGGGCTATCGGTCATGGCCAGGCAAGACACCCCGGAAGCTGTAGTTGCTGGTCGCACCGATCAGGGAAGCATCGCCAGAAAGCCGGCCTGCGCCGTCACCGTCGAACCTGCCCCGATCGTGCCCTGCGCCGCGGTGTAATGCGGCGGTGACCACGGCGTACAACGGGATGCTCTCCTGCCGCGACTTGGTGGAGATCATGCGCCATCGGTTGCCCACCAAGATTGTCCCCGACGAAGACCTCGCGAAATCCATCATCGACAGGCATCAACGGCGACGCCAGGCCCTGGAATCTGCCTATCGAACGCAAGCCGCCATGCTATCAGCATCAGATTGAAAGGCCATCTGACAAAGTAGAATTAAGAGCGTAGGCTAATACATCTAGTGGCCGGATGGCGGACCAACGTCGCACAGGAAAGCGATATGCCCAGAACACATCCACCCAGACCAGCTGGGGTCTTCATCGTTGTATTCGCCTATGCCCTGTTCGCCGGGCTGTGGATTCTGATGTCCGACCGGGCGATGGGAGTGCTGTTCAGTGATCCGGCGGCGCTGGTGCAGGTCAGCATGGTCAAGGGCTGGTTCTTTGTCGCGGTGACCTCCCTGCTGCTCTACGTGCTTGTCAGACGGCTCGTTGGCCAACTGGACGCCGCCCACCAGCGCGACCTCGAACATCAGCATGCCCAGAAGCAAGCGCCGCCGATGCTGGTGGCCATCGCCGAAGCATCCCCCGACGCCATCTTCGCCAAGGATGAAGAAGGCCGTTACCTCTTGTTCAACAACGCGGCAGCCCACTTCGTCGGCAAACCCGCCGAGGCGGTGATCGGCCAGGATGACCGGGCCATTTTTCCGCCAGAGCAGGCGGAACGCATCATGGCCAGCGAACGCCAGATCCGTGAAACCGGCCAGAACCAAACCATCGAGGAAGTCGCCCAAACCATCGGCGGGCCTACGGTTTTCCTCTCCACGCGGGGCCCGTTGCGCAGCGCCGATGGCCGAATCTTCGGCACCTTCGGCATCTCGCGTGACATCACGGAGCGCAAGCGGGCCGAGGACGCGCTACGCAGCAGTAATGCGACACTGCAGAAAATTGTCGACAACGACGTGGTGGGCATCATGTTCTGGGATACACGCGCAGGACGCTTGACGAACGCCAACGACGCTTTTATGAACCTCGTCGGTTTCGATCGCAGCGATATGGAGTCGGGCGAATTGACTTGGCAGCGCCTGACTCCACCGGAATACCATGCCTTGAGCCAGGAAGAGATGGTCAAACTTCTGGAGACCGGACGCATCGGTCCCTATCAGAAGGAGTACTTCTGCAAGGATGGCTCGCGCCGGTGGTTGTTGTTTGCCGGAAGTTCGCTGGGTGCGGATACGTGTGTCGAGTTCTGCATAGATATCGCCGCACTCAAGGCGGCCGAAACCGAACTTCACCGCCGCAACGCCGAACTCGAACACTTGAACCGTGCCGCGATCGACCGCGAACTGCGCATGATCGCCCTCAAGCGCGAGGTCAACGCCATGGCCCGTGCCGCCGGACGCCCCGCGCCCTACGACACCTCGTTCGCCGACACGCCGTGACGCTTCGCCCGCTGTCCACCGTTCTCATCCGGCTGATCTGGCTATGCATGGCGCCGCTGCTACTGCTCGCCGTCTGGCTGGAGTGGAACCATCTTGAGGAACTGGAAGCCAAGCATCTGCGCGAGGCCGACCATCACGCCCGCAATTTCGCGACGACGATCGACCGCTTGCTCGACGTGCGCCTCCGCGCGCTCAACATGCTGGCCGTTTCGCCGTTGGCGGACGATCCGCGGCGCTGGCCCGAACTGTATCGCGAGGCCCAGAGTTTCCACGAAAGTTTCGGTACCCATGTCATCTTTGCCGACGAGCAGCACCAGATGCTGTTCAACACCCGTCAGCCTTACGGTACGTCCTTGCCACACCTGCCGCTGTCGAAAGGGCGCAGCGCTGCGCGGCTGGCGCTCGAAACCGGCAAGCCACAGGTCGGCGACATCGTGCAGGGGCCGGTGGCCAATATTCCGCTGATGGCCCTTGTCGTGCCGGTGCTGCGCGCAGACAAACCGACGCGGCTGATACTCAGTAACCTCGAAGCCAGCCAGCTTCAAGACCGCATCGACCAGCTTGCCCTGCCTGAGGGTTGGTCGGTCGCGCTGCAGGATGGCACCGGTGCCGACATCGCGAGGCGTTCGCTGCTCGGCTTCGACAGCGCCCGCGATGTGGCGGCAGATCATCGTTTCGTCGTCCCTCTGGAACAGTCGGCCTGGTCGGTGGTGCTGGAAATTCCGCGCAGCAGTCATGCGGAGCTGCACCGCGAGGCCCTGCTCTATCTCGGCGCGATCCTCCTGCTGGCCCTTGCGCTGAGTCTGGCCGGCCGGCGTATCGCCCGACAGGTCGCCGCTCTGGCCGAACCCGATGGTGACACCGGTACCGCGCTCGACATTGCCGAGATCGACGCTGCCCGCAAGACCCTTGTCGCGACCGCCGCCGAGCTGGCGGCAAGCCAGCAGCGCCTGCAACTGTGGGGCGAAGCGTTCCGGCGTGCCGAGATGGGCATCGCAATATCCGATGTGCGCGCAAACACTTACCTTGTCGTGAACCCGGCCTTTGCGCGTCAACGGGGCTATACCGAAGACGAACTGGTCGGCCAGTCGATATTGGACACCGTCCCTGCCGACCGACGCGAGGAACTGCGCGCGAAGTTGCCATCGATCGCAGCCCAGGGGCACGTGGTGTTCGAAAGCGAGCACCAGCGCAAGGATGGCAGCCGCTTCCCGATACAGGTTGATCTCACCGTCCTGTACGACACGGACGGCGCGCCGCTCAACCGCATCGGCTTCGTCCAGGACATCACCGACCGCAAGCGAGTCGAGCAGGCACTGGCAGCGAGTCAGGCGGCCGAACTGGAACAACAAACGCAGACACGGCTCGCCGCGCTCAACCTGATGGACGATGCCCAGGCCGCGCTGCGATTGGCAAAGCAGGCGAACCGCGCCCTGCAAGACAGCGAGGCCTACAAGCAGACCATCCTCGATTCGGTCAGCGCCGAGATCGCGGTGCTGGACCAAGCCGGTGTCATCGTCGCGGTGAATGAACCCTGGCGGCGCTTCGCCCTGGAAAACGGCAGCGAGCCGGGCATGCCCGCCGCGCGCACCGCCATCGGCACCAATTACCTGGAGATCTGTCAGCTCAGTACCGGCCCTTTCTCCGACGACGCGCCAGAGGCCCACGCCGGCATCCTGACCGTGCTCGAAGGACGACAGGGCAGTTTCACCCTCGAATACCCTTGCCATGCGCCCGACCGGCAGCGCTGGTTCAGCATGAGCGTGACCCCGTTGGGTGCGACGATGCAAGGCGTGGTCATTGCCCACACCGACATCACCGCGAGGAAGACCGCCGAGACCGAACTGCACTCCCGCAACGAGGTACTCGAACGCTTCAACCGAGCCACTGCCGGCCGCGAAATGCGCATGATCGCGCTCAAGCAGCAGGTCAATGCGCTTGCCCGCCAACTCGGCCAGCCGCAACCCTATCCGCTCGATTTCCTGAAGGCTGACGGCACGCCGTCAGCCGACCCAAAGCCACAGGAGTAAACCCGGCATGAAACAATCCCGCACGAAAACGCCCGCACCCTCTGCCGACATCGGCCTGCCCAAGTCGCCCACCGGTATCACCGGCCTGGACGAAATCACCCACGGCGGCCTGCCCACGGGCCGGCCCACCCTCGTCAGCGGCGGTGCCGGCTGCGGCAAGACGCTGTTCGCCATGGAGTTCCTGGTGCATGGCGCGACGCACTACGGCGAACCCGGCGTATTCGTCGCCTTCGAGGAAAACGCCGAAGATCTGGCCCAGAACGTGGCTTCACTTGGCTTCGACCTGAAGACCCTGATCGCCGGACGCATGCTCGCGGTGGACCACGTGCATATCGAACGCCGCGAAATCGAGGAAACCGGTGAATACGACCTCGAAGGCCTGTTCATCCGCCTGGGCTATGCCATCGATGCCATCGGCGCCCGGCGCGTCGTGCTGGATACCGTCGAGGCGCTGTTCTCCGGCCTGCCCAATCAGGCCATCCTGCGCGCCGAATTGCGCCGGCTGATGCGCTGGCTGAAGGACAAGGGCGTCACCGCCATCATCACTGGCGAAAGCGGCGAGACTACGCTGACGCGCTTCGGCATCGAGGAATACGTCTCCGATTGCGTGATCGTGCTTGATCATCGCATCAGCAACCAGATGTCGATCCGGCGGCTGCGCGTGGCCAAGTACCGCGGCTCCCCCCACGGCACCAACGAATACCCCTTCCTGATCGACGAACGGGGCTTCTCGGTGCTGCCGACGACCTCGCTGGGGCTCGACTATCCGGTCTCGCCGGAGCGCATCTCCACCGGCGTCGCCCGGCTCGACAGCATGCTCGGCGGTGCGGGCTATTACCGTGGCAGCAGCATCCTGATCTCGGGCACGGCCGGCTGCGGCAAGACCAGCCTGACGGCGCATTTCGCCGAAGCGACCTGCCGGCGCGGCGAGCGCTGCCTGGTCTTCCTGTTCGAGGAATCGCCCGACCAGTGGCGGCGCAACATGCGCTCGATCGGCCTCGACGTGCAGCCCTGGTTGCAGCAGGGCCTGCTGCGCCTCCACGCCGCGCGTCCCTCGCTCCACGGCCTGGAAATGCACCTGGCCGTCAGCCTCAAGGAAATCCGCGAATTCCAGCCCGGCGCCGTCGTCATCGATCCGATCTCGGCCTTCGAGTCCGCCGGCAACGAGCCTGACGTGAAGTCCATGCTGATCCGGCTCATCGACGCCCTCAAGGTCCAGGGCATCACCGTGCTGATGACCAACCTGACCAGCGACGGCGGCGCGCTGGAGCGCACCGACGCGCAGATTTCCTCGCTGATCGACACCTGGCTGCTGCTGCGCGACATCGAGTTCAATGGCGAGCGCAACCGCGGCCTGTATGTCCTCAAGTCCCGCGGCATGGCCCATTCCAACCAGATCCGCGAATTCCTGCTGACCGACCACGGCGTGGAACTGAAAGACGTCTACATCGGCGCCGGCCGGGTGCTGACCGGCTCGGCACGGCTGGCACAGGAGGCGGCCGAAACCGCCGAGCGACTGCTGGCCCAGCAGGACCTGGAGCAGCAGCAAGCGGCGCTGGCGCGCAAGCGTCAGGCGCTGGAAAGCCAGATCGCCACCCTGCAGGCCGAATTCGCCGCCACCGAGGCGGAAGCCCAGCGCGCCATCCGCCAGAACGAACTGCGCACGGAGCGCCTGGCGCAAGACCGTCAGGAGATGGGGTTCAGCCGGCAGGAGGACGTGGCAGGCCCGGGCAAAGCCCGGGTCAGAGGCAAGCCGGCCAGCAAAGGAGAAAAACCATGAAGAAGACCCCGCCAGCCAGCGCCGACATGGCCATGACGACCGCCTCGCCGGTTCCGGTGTGGGATTTACGCCTGTATGTGGCCGGGCAGACGCCCAAATCGCTGACCGCTTTCGACAATCTCAAGCGCATCTGCAACGAGCACCTCGCCGGGCAGTACCGCATCGAAGTGATCGACCTTCTGCAACAGCCGCAACTGGCGGCGGAGCACCAGATCCTCGCCCTGCCGACGCTGGTACGCAAACTGCCGACGCCGATCCGCAAGATCATCGGCGACCTGTCGGACACCGAACGCGTGCTGGTCGGCCTCGATCTTAGAGTGAGCGAATGACGCTACCACCCGCCATGGTCGATTCCATCGCCGCCTTCGAAGAGGTGCTGGCCAAATTCGAGCGCGACACCTACGTCCTGCGCCTTTACATCGCCGGCGGCACGCCGCAGTCGGCCCGCGCCGTCGCCAATTTGAAGACGCTGTGCGAGGCGAAACTGGCGGGGCGCTACGAGCTGACCGTCATCGACCTGTTCGAACATCCCGAAGAGGCCGCGGCCGACCAGATCGTCGCCTTGCCGACCCTGCTCAAGCAGCTGCCCTTGCCGCTGCGCCGGCTGATCGGCGACCTTTCCGACAGCAGCCGCGTGCTGCTGGCCCTGGATATCAAACCGGAGCTGGAGTAGGCATGCCCCCGCCTGAACCGACACGGGAAGCACTGGCGCTGGAGGTCGCCGAACTCCGGAAGCGGCTGGCCGAGGCCGAGGAAACCCTGCACGCCATCCAGAACGGCGAAGCGGACGCCATCGTCCAGCACGGCAGCCAGGGCTACCGGGTGTTCACGCTGAAAGGTGCCGAACAACCCTACCGGGTCTTCTTCGAGGAAATGAGTGAAGGGGCGGCGACCCTTTCGGCGGATGGCGTGATCCTGTTTTGCAACCGCCGCCTGGCCCAGCTTCTCGACACCCCGCCAGGGCGAGTGGTCGGCGCCAACTTCGCCGACTTTGTGGCGCCAGACGCGCTGGCCGCCTTCCGGGCGCTGCTACACCCCGGCGAAGACGGCCGCGGCAGCAGCGAGATCAGCGTCCGCAACGCCGCCGGAGGTGCGTTGCCGCTGCGCCTGGCCCTGACCCCTCTGCCGCTGGAAGACCTGAGCGCCTTCTGCCTGGTGGCGACGGATCTGACCGAGACGAAACGGCATGAAGACGCCCTGCGCCAGATCCACGATGGGCTGGAACGACGCGTCGCCGAGCGAACCGCCAGTCTGGCTGCCCTCGTGCGGGATCTGGAAACCTCCCGCATGGCGGCGCTCAACCTGATGGAAGACGCCCAGGCCGCGCATCTCGCGACCGAAGCCGCCTTGAAGGAAGTGTCCAAGCTGTCGATGGCGGTCGAGCAGAGCACGGAAAGCATCGTCATCACCGATGTTCTTGCGCGCATCGCGTATGTCAATGAGGCCTTCCTGCGTCAGACCGGCTACAGCCAGGAAGAAGTGTTCGGCCAGAATCCTCGACTCCTGCAGTCGGGCAAGACTCCGCGTGAGACGTATGCCGCGCTGTGGGCGACGCTGCTCGCCGGGCACACCTGGAAAGGCGAACTCTACAACCGGCGCAAGGATGGCAGCGACTACGTCGAACTCGCCATCATTTCGCCGATCCGCCAGCCCGATGGCGCGGTCACCCACTACGTGGCGGTGAAGGAGGACATCACCGAACGCAAGCGCATGGGCGCCGAACTGGACAACTATCGTGACCATCTCGAACAACTGGTGGCGGATCGTACCGCCGAGCTTGAACAATCGCGGTTGGCCGCCGAGGCGGCCAACCGGGCGAAGTCGACCTTCCTCGCCAGCATGAGCCACGAAATCCGCACGCCGATGAACGCCATCCTCGGTTTCACCTATCAGTTGCGACGTGACGCCGCGTCGTCGCGCGATATCGACCGGCTCGACAAGATCGACGGCGCCGCGCAGCATCTGTTGTCGGTGATCAACGACATCCTCGACCTGTCGAAAATCGAGGCCGGCAAGATCGAACTGGAAACCCACGATTTCGAACTGGAGGCCGTGCTCGACCACGTCGCCACGCTGATCGGTAGTACGGCCGCCGCGAAGGGGCTGACCGTACAGATCGACGGCGACCATGTGCCCCACTGGCTGCGCGGCGACCTGGCGCGACTGAGCCAGGGCCTGCTCAATTTCGCCGGCAATGCGGTGAAATTTACGCCCCAGGGCGGCATCACCCTGCGTGCACGGCTGCTGGAGAGTGATGGAAGCCGTTTTCTGGTGTGCTTCGAGGTCGAGGATACCGGCATCGGCATCGCCCCCGAGGTGTTGCCGCACCTCTTCCAGTCCTTCAAGCAGGCGGATGCCTCGACCACCCGCAGGTTTGGCGGTACGGGGCTTGGCCTGGCGATCACCCGGCACATCGCCCGCCTGATGGGCGGCGACGCCGGTGCCGAAAGCACGCTGGGGACAGGCAGCCGATTCTGGTTCACCGTCTGGCTGGAGCGTGGTGCGGAAGCGCAAGCCAGTGCGCCGGCCGGCGGTATCAGTGCGGCCGAGCTGCGGCGCAGTCATGCCGGCGCGCGCATGCTGCTGGTCGAAGACAATGAGATCAACCGGGAGGTTGCCACCGATTTGTTGCGGGATGCCGGGCTCGCGGTAGATACCGCGGAAAACGGTCGCGTGGCGGTCGACAAACTGCGCAGCGGCTCCTACGACCTGATCCTGATGGACATGCTGATGCCCGAAATGGACGGCCTCGACGCCACGCGGGCGATCCGGCAATTGCCGGCGGGCAGGAAGGTGTCGATTCTCGCGATGACCGCCAACGCCTTCGACGAGGACCGCGAGTCCTGTCTGGCGGCCGGCATGAATGACTTCGTCGCCAAGCCGGTGGTCCCCGAGGTCCTTTATGGAAAGCTCCAGCAATGGCTGCCGGCGTCGGCGCCTCGTGAAGCATCGGAAGCCGGCGCAGGCGAGACGGCGCCAATCCCGGCCGAAGCCACCGGCGCATGCAGTACGGCGGAAATCCTGGCCCGCCTGGACAGAGACGCTGGCGTGGATGTGCAATGGGGCTTAAGCGTCCTGCGCGGCAAGCAGGAGAAACTGATCGACCTGCTGAGAACGATGACGTTCGCCCACCGCAATGATATGGAAGCGCTGGCTGACTGCTTGCGGCGTGGTGCCCATGAGGACGCCCGACGCATTGCCCATACGCTGAAGGGCGTGGCGGCAACGCTGGGCGCCAATGCCTTATCCAATGCCGCGCTTGCAGTCGAAATGAAATTGCGCGAAAGGCCGGAAATCACAGGTGGCGAAATGGGCGACTTGCTGACCGCGGTTACTGTGCGACTAGAGCGCTTGATCGAGGCGGCCTGTAAACCTGAGAAGGAGTAGCGCCCACTGAGTGACTACTCCACTCTGTCACCTGCCGTTGAAGGAAGCTTGCCGCCTTCGCTGATCGACGGTTACGCGAATCCCTCCGGTGCGATCAGCACCACACTGGAAAAATACGAGGCGTATCGTCGTGTGTCTCTGGTCAGAACGGGATAGCCTGACACTGCCGCGTGCGCCCCGATTAAGAAATCGCCAAGGACATTGATCTTGGTACCCCCTTGTCGCCGGTAACGTACAAACGCTTTGCCGGCAAGAAACAGGGCTGGGCGCGGGGTCTCAATCATGACCAAGCCGAGGTCATCGAGGGCCTGATCGAGGGCTTCCACCGTCGAGAAGGTCAACGAAAGTTCGGCGTAGATGATCGGGTTGATTGCCAGCCGATGAATCTTAGACTGGGCACGCAATTGATGCGTCGACCAGTCGGCCCATTCTGGATCGTCTTCCAGAACGTCGACCAGCACGTTGGTGTCGACCAACAGCATCAGCCCTCGCCGCGCAGCAAAGCCATCAAGTCGTCGGTTCGCCACTTTACGTCAGCCTTGCCCCGAGCTACATCGAAACGGTCGGGCTGACGGCTCGAACAGGCGCCAACCTTGTGGATCACCACATCGCCATCGCGATTGACGGCGAAGTCCACAGTGCAGCCCGGCGCCAGATTGAGGGCATCGCGAATCTGCTTGGGGATGGTGACTTGTCCTTTGCTGGTGAGTGTCGTCGACATGGCAAATCTCCGGTGTATTACACATGATTTCATTGTAATACCCTTGCGGTGTGGCGGCAATCGAAGTCGTTCCTTTGCGAGATGCACTGTACCTTGCCGCGCAGGCCCTCGCACTCGGCGAGGCTGGCCATGACCAGCAGCGAATCGCAGAGGATCATGCGGTTGCTCCAGTTCTGGTCGTGCTGGTAGAAATCGGTCCTGTCGGCGCCCTGGGGGATGCCGTTGAAATCGGCGAAGAGATCGGGGGTAATCTGCCCGGCCTTGTCCTGGAGCTCCTTGGTGCCGCGCAGCAGGTCGTCGATCAGCACCTTCGAACCTCTTTCAAAACTCGCCCTTCAAGGATGATTTTTCGCGGCTGGAGGCGAGAATTGAGGGTGCGGGCGGCCACTTCTGGCATGATACGGTTATCGAGACCAACATCATAACGCCCGCCCAATGGATACTACCCAACGCCAACGGATCATGCAACGGTGGTACGTGATTCAGCACGAGCTGCTGCCGGAGTTGGCGGAGCAATACGGTCCGCTGACGCCGAAACTGGAGAAGGTGATCCACACGCTGGAATGGATACGCATTGAGGAATTCACGGGGCCATCGTGGTGTGGGGTGGGACGTCCGCCCTTCGAGCGAGCGTGGCTGGCGAACGCCTTTGTGGCCAAGGCGGTGTTGGGGTTGGCGACGACGGTGGGGCTGATTGAGCGGCTGACGATCGACCGTGCGTTGCGCCGCATCTGCGGTTTCCCGCGGGGCAAGAGACTCCCTTCCGAAACCACCTTCTCGCGCACCTTCGACGAGTTTGCTGAAGCCGGCTTGGGTCAACGCGTGCATGAAGCCCTGATCAAGGAACACCTCGGGGATCAGCTGATCGGGCATCTCAGTCGTGACGGCACGGCCATCGAAGCCCGCGAACCCCCCGCTCGGAAGGAAACGGCCGTGGTGGAAGCGGCGGCCACAGCCCCATCCGCCCTGTTGCCGGGTGAAGAGAGCGCTGCCGAAACGACGGTGCCTGAAACGCCAGCACCGGCCAGAAAACGCGGCCGCCCGCGGCGCGGCGAAGTGCGTCCGGCAGCGAAAGCGTCCCCGATCCAGCGCCAACGCGGGCAAACGTTGGCGCAAATGCTCGATGAGATTCCCACGCGCTGTGATCGGGGCACGAAGAATAACGAGCGTACCGCCGCCGAGCGCAGCAACGCGCGGCTCAAGGACGAATTCGGCGGCAAGACCCTCAGAGTCCGGGGCGATACCAAAGTGATGGCCCACCTGATGTTCGGCATCCTGGCGCTGTCCGCTGACCAGTTGATGCGATTACGACAATGACCCCCTCCGTTCCTTCCCCGACCACGGTGCATTCGAGGGATGCAGGAGGCGGTTCGCACCGAACAAGGCAAACTATGCCATCAGGTTAGCCGCTCGGGCACCGAGACCTCTCCCACCATACAAGTCGCTCCCAGAGGGGGAAGGACATTTCTGCATCGCTTCCGGCAGCCGGTCTTTGTTGAGTTCCTGGATGTTCGACACCACGGCGGCCATGCTCTTGTCGTCGAAGTCGAGGGCACTGGCAACATCATCGAAGATGCCGAAAAATGTCTCTGGATTGACCGTAGTTGATATACTCCATGGGGTTCTGCGGGGTGTCCTATGCATATGTGCGACGAATTATTGCTGGAAATTCTATGACCGAATCTGACGTTGCCTACGGCGCCAAGTCCAAGTACACCGAAGTCAAGGCCCGTGCCTACGCCAACCGGGACGCGCGGCGCAATATCCCCGAATTAAGACTCGTTGCTCGCGCCTTCCAACTGATTCCGAAACCCGCCAGTGTACTGGACATGCCCTGTGGTGGTGGACGCGTGACGGTGTTGCTCGGCCAACTCGGTTACCAAATAAGCGCTGGGGATTACTCCGATCCGATGCTCCAGATCACCCGTGAAACCACGGCGGCCAACGGATTGAAGGTAGATGTATTCAAGGAGGATATCGAACAACTCTCGCAGCGGGATAAAAGTTTTGACGCCATCATCTGCTTCCGTTTCTTTCATCACCTACCCAACGCGGAACTGCGCCGTAAGGTCGTCGGCGAACTGTGCCGCGTCGCACGCCGGCATGTGGCGATGTCGTATTTCAATCCCAAGACCTTGCGCGCCTTGGAGCAAGAAATCCGCAAGTTGCGTGGAAGAAAACTGACGGTCTTCAACACGTCGCTCGCCGAGGTGTCCGCTTACTTTGCGGAATATGGTTTCCGGCTGGTGAAAAACTTCCGGCTCGACCTCATCAACAACCTGCATCTGGCCGTCTTCGAGCGCGTGCCGCGCTGAGGCCCTCGTGCTATGCTTCGCACCCAACGCACCTACCTTGCGCCTGGGTGGGAGGAAGCATTGCGCGCCGCCGGCTTATACTCGGTGGAGGCGATATTTGCCCTGACCGCCGGCACGATTGTTCGCACGAGCGGCAGCAGCGAAGTGCGGCGACTGGATACCCCCAGCTGCTCCGGCCCAGAATTCTTGTTCCTCAAAAAATATTGGGTCTCCCGCTGGGGGCAGCTTCGCAGCCGGGTTTTTCGCGGGATGCTGTTTGGCGAGTCCATGGTCGAGCGCGAATTCCGCAACCTGTCCCGCTTGTGCGAATGGGGCTTGAGCCGGGCCCACCCTGTCGCTTTCGGCGAAGAGCGCCGCTGGGGATGGCTGTGGCGCTCGTTTCTTATCACGGCAGGCATTCCTGAACCGACCGGGCTCGACACTTTTATCCGTGATCAACTACCTCTCTTGCCAATCGCCGAAAGGCACTGCGCCACACGCGATCTGTTGATGGAGACCGCCCGGCTGGTAGGCGCGATGCACGCACGAAATTTTCTCCACCGTGATCTGTTCTGGCGCAACCTCGTCATCGCGAACAATTCTCTCGCCCAGCTTTCAGTCATTGACGCCCCACGTGGCCGCCTGTTAGTCCGTCCGCTGAGCGTGGCCGAACGCGCCGCTGACCTCGCGTGTCTGGATGCGGCAGCGCCGTATTATTTTTCTCGCCAGCAACGACTGCGCTTTTTCTTGGCCTACCGGCAGCAGCGCCGCTTGGATGCGGCGGGCAAAGAGTTGTTGCAAAAGGCACTGGCCGCAGCTGCGCTGCAGCGCAGCCGTCAGCTCGCTCATGTCGCGCAGTAGATGCCTGTGATCACGAATGTTCTGCCATGGCGCCAGACGGGTTCGATGAACTGCGTCGGGTCGGCCATTTGCTCGTGAGCGCTACCATGTCCCGCAAGCCCGGAGCTTTTCCTGGGAAGACGTTGAAAGCGGCTCCGACCTCGACCGTTTATCGTTGGCGCTCGATTACATGCCGGACGATGCGCTGATGCAGGCCCTCGAAGCATGGCGGGCGAAGGGCCGAAACGACTATCCGGTGCAGGCAATGTGGAATGCGGTGATCGCCAGGGTGGTCTTCCAACATCCGACGGACCTTCCCGGACCCCTTGAGGTAAGTCGTGGATTCATTGTAAGAAGTC